>Ga0247758_1000008_pt1 | contig 134390 bp, 109 predicted proteins | sample UWRJL156409C4_FD_180950 | JGI IMG/M metagenome (GOLD analysis project Ga0247758, IMG submission 180950) | Plant litter microbial communities from Arlington Agricultural Research Station in Wisconsin, United States - UWRJ-L156-409C-4 | ecosystem: Environmental > Terrestrial > Plant litter >... | reverse complement strand
TGTGCGTTTTGGGCGGGGTTAGGGGTCAATTGAGATGATTGACTGGGAAAGGGGAGGAGTAATTGGGAGTTTGTTGACGCCTTGGAGGTTGACAAGTGTCAAAGAGTAGGGGTGCCATCTTTTGTCATGTTGCAAACATCTTGAAGTTAGAGACATGACTCAAACTTTAATGTCAGACTGTTTGTGGAGAGTTTTCTAATGTAAAAACATGTGAAAGAGCAATCGACTGAGACATTCTATTGTCATCTTTAGGTATAAAAGGGCATATGTCTCTTGATCTGGCTTGGTAAGAGATTCTCTCTACTTTGTCCATTGTGCTGCGAAGGCACTGAAAGTTTACTAGTTACGTGAATTCTACGTTTCGCATCGTATTCGAGCCGGCAAATTCATAATAGTACTATCACGGAGAACGGAGACTATAGCGAATTCCGAAAGTGGATTCCTCGGAACCTTATGGGCTACCATCCATCGTCCCGGTCGTCGGGAATGCGGCAACATAAGGATAAATACCTAGCGCCACTTACAACCACACCCGCGCCAATCATCCGCCCCGGTCGAGACAAACGGCAAGTAATTTTTGCATGAATAGGCGACAATGCGCCCGGAAACCTCTCCCCTATAACAGCTTGAGTCTTGAAGTCCAAGGCCAAGCTTTCTCACTCATCCAAGTGCCTCTCACTCACTCACTCACTCACTCACTCATACACACTCTCTCAACCTCTTCGAGTCTCAACCCCAACCCTTTTCCAAAATGAAACTCCTCCTCTCCCTCGCGTTCCTCGGCGCAACACTCACCACCGCGCAACTTCAACAAGTAAACGACTTTAACAGCGGCGCCAAAATCTCCTCCCTCGCCAAAATGTTCGTCTACACCCCGACCAACCTCCCGCCCAACCCGGCCATTCTCGTCGGCGTGCACTACTGCTCCGGCACGGCCAACAAATACTACAACGGCAGTCCGTACAAGGGCCTCGCGGACCAGAAGAAGTTCATTGTGATTTATCCGGACTCCCCGAACAACGGCGGGTGCTGGGATGTGAGTTCCAAGGCGACGCTAAAGCGCGACGGGGGGTCGGATAGCAATGCGATTGGGAATATGGTGAGGTATGCGGTGGAGAAGTACAAGGCGGATCCGAAGAGAGTGTTTTTGATTGGGGAGTCGTCGGGGGGGATGATGGCTGTGAGTTTACCCTTTTTCCTTCTTTTTTTCTTCTGCTTTTGATTTCGTTTTCTTTCCATTGTTTGGATGGGCGCTGACAAATGACAGAGCATCCTCGCATCGACGTACCCGGATCTCTTCGCAGCAGTGATCAACTACTCGGGCGTCGCGGCCGGGTGCTTCTTCACGGATTCTGTGGCCGGATGGAACGGCGATTGCTCGGGCGGAAAGGTCAACTCGACCCCTGAGCGGTGGGCGAAGTGGGTGTTTGACGCCTATCCCGGATACAAAGGCACACGTCCCCGCATGCAGATCTACCATGGGAGTGTTGACACGACGATTGCACCGGCAAACTACAACTATTCGATTACGCAGTGGACGACTGTCTTCGGCTATGGTTCTAAGCCCCTGACTGAGAAGGCGGACACGCCGGATAAAGGGTATACTACCCAGGTGTTTGGGCCGCTTCTTACGGGAATCTATGCGAACGGCGTTGGTCATGGCGTGCCTGTTCATGGTGCTGAGGACATGAAGTTCTTTGGGTTGTGAGAGCTATATGATATTGACATATATATGCCCCCTTGTTTCTGTTGTAAATACACTACCTCTTTGATATATCTACTACACCATCTTTTCATGATATCTGGGGAACTCTCCCACTCGGCGGAAAACTACCTGAAGTCGGCGGAGATACCTACACCCGGCAACGGCCCAACGTCGCAGTCGCAGCGACACCGGCCACGGGACAGACCCCACAAACTTCTCTTGATAACTATATACACCCTCGTGCCAGTTGCCGAACCTAGGCTTTCATAACCTGGAAGGATAAGCATCGAGCTAATACTCCAGTCTTAAAGTTTGCGCTGGATTGCCTCCGACGCACGAAAGACAGGCCTAATATCGGTAGTTCTGGCGCTAGGTTCGAGCGTCTACCCAACACGGATACCATACTCCCAAGTATCGTTAGCGGCAATGTTAGGTGCTTTCAAACACATACCACTTCTCCGACCACGCCCCAAAAAACGCCATATCGGCTTCGTGACATTGGAAACGTCTTAGTACAAGGAGATATCCCTTCTCGTACAGTCCAGCGGGAATAGCAAGATCCAATTTCGGTGAGCCGGCTCAGTCACTCACAGGCGCGAGCCGTCTCTTGACAAGCGGCCTGGACTTTTGTTTCTCGAAGTTATCTACGACCCAGCGACCTTTTTGAATGGCTGCTAAGAGGTACTGGGTAGTGTAGCGAGGATTACTTATATATCATTGTGTCAAGATCTACTCGCGTAAAACACCTTGGGAGCTCGATAGTTTTGAAGTTTATTCAGAAGATGCGACGATACGCAGTCGAACAAGTCACCGATCGGTTCTCGGAGACAGGGCAAGACTCGAAGATAAATCCACATGTTACCTTTATTCTCCCACCCTTGTTCTCTTAGGACTCACACGCGGTCAGCATCAACACCTCACTGCATACTGAAATCGCACTCAACACCAAGTCAGACCTTTATCAGCGAGGGAGTCCGACCAACTTACCAAAACTCAAGCCTCCGAGGAAAGGGGTAACTGAAGGAAGAACAAGCACAGGACGAGCGACGGAAAAGGCCCGTCCTGTTTCTGGTCGGCACTACGAAAACCCCTTCAACGCAATTTCGTATTTCCTCCAACACGGTGGCGAGGATAGGAAGCAGCTGCCCCCAAAAAGCCATATACCGCCGCCATCCCAATCCACCCTCACCTGCCGCAGCAATTCACATCTGCTCATCGAAAACATGCCACCAAGACTGCTGCCACTCGAGTGGTACATTACCCCCGGCACTGTTGCGACTGCCGGCTACAGGTTATTTCCTAAGCAACCAGTCATTCGTCTGGTGCTTGCAAACTGCTCGGCGTGGTTCACCTAAGTGTTCTGCCGCGCTACCCTTGTCAAAGTTGCCGACTGCCACGATATCGTTGATGACCTCTCGAACACCATGGGCGACGAATCACAGTTCATCTTCCACACAGAGCCGCTCCAGAGGCTGGACGAGAGTGATTACATAAGTTGTGGCAGCCTACCACAACTTATGTAATCAGCTATGTACTTCAGGTGGAAGGACGTCGGGATTGGCGAACTTAGCCACTTTGTTCTTGCAGATTGAGGTTTGCAACGAACATCGTATTTTGGGAATCGGGGGCGCAAGGAGTGATGTCATCACCGTTTACAAGGACGAGTTGCCTTGCCCGGCGCTGAGTAAGTATACTCCTGGCTTCTGTTGATTAAAAGATCTGCTAACAATGACAGGCGCCAGGGAGGAGCTGAGAATAGCGAGAGTTGCGGATGACAATGTGGAAGAATTCAACCGGAACTATGGTGGTTTGAGATGCAACACCCAATAGATAGGTAAACCTGGCCAAATCCACGCAATTCTTACCGAGCAAAATTTGCGAGACGCCTTAATTGTAGTGAGATAGGCTCCGGGAGGACGCGGCAAGGCCTCATGAGAATGTGATGCCGGAAAGTGGGTGCAGGCTCAGGTCAAAAGAACGGGTCCCCTCAGCTACCGCGGAAGGTGTCGCCTTACTGTCAAGGCAGCTCATGGTCCGGTTTTGTTGGCGGGCAATCTCCCACTCTGAAAACCCCTGCTTGTATTTCTACAGCAGTGTCACGGGGCTAAGGCCCCAAAGTGGGTCTGGGCTGAGAGCCCAGACCACCGCTCCCATGGAGGCGGGTCTCCGCCTATATAGCTGCGCTCCGCGCAGCTCCTGTATCTACTCTTGATCTTCTTCTTCATAGAAACCATAATCGATTCAGTCACCAAGTAACGGTATCCACCTTACTCGGCCCCTCACAAGCAGCATGTTCCTGTGTAATTTGGAAAATGTGGTGAATCTTCATAGTGTGACCAAATAATCCCTGCTGTCTTGGCACCCAACTGTGTTGATATTCCGACCACTCGTGCCGTGGATACATTGCTCCATTAAGAAGGGGGCTGTCGCTTTTGGAGCGCAACTTCATCGTTGATGGCGCGGTTTGGTTGTGCCTCAATGACTTCCATCCTCGAACCCTGTGAGTTAGCTCAAAGCAGACTTAACCAGTCATCATCCCTCGACATCGTCCAGAAATTCTGTGGAAGCCAGCCGAGGATATGGAAGCCCGACCTGTCCACCAACTCTTACAGCGATATTTTCAATCTGCTCGAGTTTACATAGGACTTTCTGGCCACCGATCCCAGGGACAGGGTATTTACACTGCAAAGTCTTCTTTCTTAAGACAGAAGAGTTATGACGCTCGACTATACTCTAACGGAGGCCGACGTTTGCACACGGGCGACCTTATTCAAGATCAAGCGTACCGGAAAGCTTTATCCAATCACCTAAAGTGGGATAGGCTTCAAGGTCAATAAGCCTCGTCTCGTAAGGCTTCCGAGCTGGGTAACCAACTTCGCTGAAAAGCGGAAGAAAAACCTTCTGTTCACCTCCAATACTGGTGGCAGCTTCCTGTCCGTCCCAGAGATTTTAAACGTTAACACAAATACTACCCTAGGCTGCAAAGGCATCGATTGTAACAAGCTACCGAAGGTGCGAACTCTACAAGGCGATTTTGTACTACGGACCGACGCTATAATTTGGAAATGGGTCGAATTCATCTACATGAACTGGTGGGAGATGGCAATGATGCCGCGTATTACGTCAGCTTCTTGGGTCAAGACTCTGTTCCGATGTATCTTCAGCAGCGATGAGGTCCCTTTTTCGGAGGGCCTTTTTCAATAGTTTGTCTGGAGCATGATTTCGCAGGTCGAGTTCCATGACCAGTCCTTGGTCTGGTTCCTTCGGACTTCTATCTGGCCCTTACCTGGATTCGAAGCGGTTATATTGTCTGCCCGCGTATCCCTAATGAGAAAGGAGCCCATTTTATTATCGCTTGGGGTGATTTTGAAATCAGGACCGAGATAGGATGGAGAGCTTGAGGATGATACGGCGCCGAGTTATCGATACGACGGGGCTTTCGGTGTGTGGAAAGACGACGAGCAAGTGAAGTACAGCTGCGGGATTATTTTTCAGCAAAGCCTGAGGTTTATTTTTGTCTCGGACGATGGATTCATTGGAATTGCGCCATCTGGTGCTCGGAAAGGTGAATCAATCTGCGTTTTGCTTGGCCATCCGGTTCCATTCATCATTCGGCCCAAGGGGGACGACTCGGATTTGATTGGACTGGCTCGAATCCCGGGTATGATGAACAGCGAGATAGTTGAAAGGCTTGAGGCAAACGAAAGAGGATCCTATTACGAATCGTCACAGGTTGAGACTATTCGTCTAGTCTACCGGGGCCACCTCGCATTCACAATCTCCGACTCAATGTCTCGAGAACCAGCTTCTCCTCGAATGTCAGATATATTCTTCTAGGTATCTGGATGTGGCCCTTACCCACAATAAGCCCCTCGTCGTCCGTGAAATCCATCGTCGGCTGCGGCTCAGGCGCTTCCTCCAAATCCCCTGAGCTCATCCTGTCCCCTCTTACGAAGACTACGTCCTCCGTGCGTATCTACTTAAGTGGCAGTCTACATTGCGGGAAGGAAGCGGTGCTGAAGCTACTGTAAGAGAAGGGCGCCGCTGCCGTAACGAAAGATTGAGATCGACAGCCGCCACTATAGCTAGCTGTCAGACACACTGCACACTGGAATCTCTGGAATTAAAGGGGGCTGCGACTGCTTTGTTGAATTACTCGTTTTCCAACTAGGATGTACCAGTACATGTCCTGGGATGGTACATAATACCCTAGCTCGGAATTTAAGACAGTACATGATATCCCAACTCGAAATTTAGGATATACCAGCACTGATGGGATAGTACATGGTACCCCAGCCCGAAACTTTGGACAGCATTGATGGGATGTCCCACGGTATATCAGTACATGCCCTGGGATAATATTTACCATCCTGAATTCCGAGCTGGGGTATTATGGACCATCCCAGGGCATGGACCAGTATATTCTGAGCTAAAATTCAGAACCGTGGTCCAGGATTTGGGCTCTATACTACTGCCTCTTAGCAGTTTCTAACCACAGTCCTAAATTTTGGCCTTAACTTACCCGCTTTCCAGAATTCAGGCTACCTTTTAGTTTCAGCGCTTTCAAGCTGTGTTGAGTAGCCTCAGTGTGTTTCATTTATATCTTGTAGATTGTTAACGATTGGGGAATAGAATGCTAGGAATGTAACTTAAACCAAAGCTCCATTTGACGTCGTATTTTCTGTTACTGAGGGTGAGACTTATGTACATTAGTGAACAAATAAGATGGAAATGGAGACCTAACGGGGACATAAACTGGGTTTTATGTGACTTTGAGGGGAAGGGAAGAGGAGCGAAAGGAGTCGGGTTGGGAAGGAGGGGCGGGGTTCCCAGTTTTGGGCCTCCTGAGCCAATCCTAGGCCGAGCCTGAACCAGGGTGATCCTTGTCACGTGAGCGAGGTAAGAAGAGGGAAACTTCATGTGCCTGTGCCAGATCACATGGACGGCCAAGCCACTACAAGGACAACAACATGCCTCAAAACCCCAAAGTGAATGTTAGCCACGATATCTGCTTGGTAAAGACGCTGCGAGAGAGGAACATGACAAAGGCGTTCTGATGCATGACCATGAACAACAGCTCTAGGAACGAAAAAGAACCTACTCTCCGTATTTCCTGCAAAAATCCTGTACCACTATTAAGAGTCGCAGCGCAAGCGCCTCGCTCACCATCTAGATAAATGGTTCGTAATGGCCGGCCTCGCCTTTCTGGATCACCTGGAACTGCTTCTTTGGCCCTCTAACAAGGCAATGGCCACATTGTGATTCCCAAAACGACCCTTGTCGACTATCAGCAGAACATGCAACGAGGCGCCTGATGTAGTCACGCCGTGTATCGGCACTCTCGTATGTTACGTTGACTGTGAATGAACGAAGAATGAAGACCTACTGGAAGCAGGAAGAAAAGCTAAACAGCTATGAGTAAATTAAACCCAGCCAAGTACACAAAGATCCTAACAGCCGCTTATCCTCCAGGCACTCTCTAGCCGTGCTGAGGCTTTGCACACTTAAGCTGTCAGGCCGATTGCCACGACCGCAGAATATAACGGCAGGCGATAAGCCGTCGATCATCCGACCTCAAGAAGGGTAGAGATGTATCCTGTCACACGTGACTTTGGAGTTGGGTTTGTCGAGGGCCTCTGACCCGTGCGTTTTTTCCCTTTCCTCTCCCATAATCTTTCAGGTCGCGACCACGGGCCGTTCAATTTCAGATCGCGAACCACCACCGCCGACAACTTTGGCCTCTGGATCCGCTTTTCTGACCCTCCTAGACCAGATCAGAAATTCGCCCAAAATGCCTTCCTTCAAGTCTCTCCTTCCGCCCTGGCGGGACACCCTCACCGAAACAACCACAATTCGCCAGAATCTCATAGATTCCGAAGGTAACAAGATGGCCGTCGAGAAGAGCGGCGTCATGAACCGTAAGCGGCCTTGAGGCGCCTCCCTTCCCTGACCCTCAATCCACTCGAAGGCGGTCTAAATGGAAATGCTAGGCGTCCTGCCCAACCAAGACAAGGATGACACCTACGACCTCGTCATTCGCCCCTCAATCGGCCGCGCCATTCTCGCCAGGAGCTCTTCCGCGGCAGCTGCTTCCGAGATTCTCGCTACAATCGAAGCCAACAAGACAAACCGTATGATGACGTTCTTCAGCTTAGCTATGCAATTCAACGCTCAGCGCGCCGAGCAGAAGGCCAAGCTCAGCGCTCAACACGCCGAGCAGAAGGTCAAGCTCAGCGCTGAGCGTGCTGACCAGCCCCGTGCTATCATGGATCACGCGGCTCGTCTTCGCCAGCAGAGATTCATCCTGAGAGCGCAGCATCCCGCCTCCCGCGCAACATTCGTCAAGGGTGTCTCCATCGCTGCTTCTCTCGCCGCCGCCGGAGTCGGTTTCGCGATGTGGAACCGCCGCGAGAGCGCAAGCAAGTGCACCCACGGTACGTCCTTGAATAAGGCTACATGGAAGAGAGAGCCGTTTGCTAATGTTGTTCATTGCGCAGTCCCTAGCCATGCTGCTGCGGGGCATTCCGCTTAGGCCCGGTGCCACACCACCTACAGCATATCCTTCAACTACCCGGCAGGTCTACAGCTCATCATACTACGTAGGAAAAGGGAGGATTCTGTAACGAGTGGCCCGATATGGAAATGGGACAAAGGTAAGAAGGCAAATCTCTTTATGTTTCTGGATCAAATCACGGGCCATGCATCTAACGTCAGGGTCACGACAGGTCCGAGGATGGCAATTCTGTGAGAAGAGAGGCTGCCTTGGTACTTAGGTCTTTGCAATTAGCCCATAATCCACCGTATTAAAACTGTGTCCAGCGATTTGAACTTGACGTGGTTGATATTGGCACATCTGCTTTGGCCCGACAGAAAAACATACCGCGCTTACATCGCCAATCCAACGACCTAGCACCATCAGCTCCCGTACCTTCCCGCGTGTCAGTTGGATGGGCCTTATTTGTCTTAGGATCAGCGTATCATGGAAGCGAGTAGTCACAGGTATCCAATCGATAATGTTTCTTCAAGCTCTATTGCTTGCATTGCGATAGGCTTGACTGCATCGTTCATATTCTTGATTGTATCATCAGAACGAGCGGAAAGAATGTAAGAAGACCTTTTCAAATGTATGATAGCCTATCATATTTTATCAAGAACCATGGGCTGCTTTGACAGGAGGAAGCGTAGGTACTATGTTAGCACCTATCAACGTACCACCCCTTCTCTAATCCCTCTCCCCCATCCCACTCCCCTTTCCTCTTTCCCCTATCCCCTTCTCTCTCTTCTCCCTCAAAGATAAGAATAGCTCGAGTAAATCCCAATAGGACACTCCCCAAAGTCCTGAAAGTAGCTAAAACTCGTATCATTCGTCCCCGTAATCCCCGCGACACAAGTCCCCGCGCCCACCCAGCAAGGGCCCACATCAATCGTGTACGCATTCCCCGGCTCCATATGAATCGGCGGGAACGGCGGGAACGGACCCTTCTCAGGTAGGTTGTTGTACGTGGTGCGCCCGTCGGGGCAGCTGCCCGGCTTGAAGCCCGTGAAGAAGAATGAACCGCCGCCGCTGTAAGTGTAGGAGCTTGTCTTGAGCTGGCTCTGGTGCGGGAAGAGGAATTCCAGGGTGCAGTTTGCGCCGGCGCGGGAGGCGGGGATGTCGAAGCTGAAGATGGAGGAGATGTCGTTGGGGGTGAAGACACCAAAGTACTGCGGGCCGTAGGCCTTGTCGGGCTGCGACTTGGAGACTTGGGTGATGTAGTGCGGGAACTCGAACTCGCCTGGCGTCAGGGTGCGAGGGCAGCCAGTTCGGGCGTCGAGGTCACGGTCGGTGAGGGCGCGCTTTGAGATGATTTGGCCGGGGGCGGCGTGCACGACGGCCGCCACGAGGGAGAGGAGGGTGAGGAACCGCATGTTCATGGCGAATAGTTGGACAGGGGTATTATGTGATTAGATTATCTGCTGGAGAGCAGGAAAGCTGAGGAACATCTGAGAATGAGGAGGCATGCCCGCTGTCTTCATATCGTCAACCAGGAACCACGCCGCCAGGTCCTTCAGGACCCGGTGGTAAACAGCTTCCAGAGCTATTCCCGTCCGTTGCGACATGAGGTTGCAATTCGATAGTCGGCGACGTGCATTAGGCCCGTCAAATACGATGTCAACCAGAAAACAAAGAACCGCAAACCAAGAGAGATCAGCCGTCAGCCTCATGCATCTGCCAGCCCTTGCCATGCAAATCAAGCTTTCCCCGCTTTCCAACGATTCCGGGCAACGGGACGTGCCAAGCTTCGATTGGTGCGTGGCAGCACACCCTCTCGCTGCGGCCGCCTGCAGGATTCGGCGCTGAAAAGCGGCCAGCCAATGTTACACAGGAACCGTTCCAAGAAGCGGATGGGTTTGGTCAGCATTTTCTGGATGTGGCAGGAGGGAACGAGCCTCATTTACACCCTCAGATACCCACCTGCTCTGCGTGGCTGCTGGCATAATCAGGTGGATGAGTCGGGTGCAGCTCGCCATTGACGATGAGCGCTAGGCATTAGCCATGATCCTTCGCTGCTCTTCGGACCGGTCGATTGCGGTGCAAGATGCGGGCGTTGCGTCTATTGCGGGGTTCTGTTCGGCGGACTCTTATCTCGGACTGGCGCATGAGCCCATTTCCATGCGACGCAAACAGAATACAAAAGCGGTGTACCTGAGGCGGCCGTTCGAAGATGACAGTGCAGAGATGGTATGGACCTATTAAGGAAGAGCAGAGTAGAGGAGGCTTTCCGGGCCCCCATACAGGCATGCTGGAACTGTTGTTTTGTACGGCGAATCTGGGCACACGAAGTTTCCCTTTTCGAACCTCGCTCACGTGACATTGCTCACCCCGGCCCGAGCGAGCCCAGAACTGGTCCCCATACATAAAAATGGCCAGAATGGTATAAGGGACTTCGGTGCGTTATCACTGCGCTACACCAGAGTGAGGGCAATACAAGGGGTCTGAGCAGTAACCAAGGGCTTGTAATTGTTGAACTCTGGCCCCCTCCTTTCCTCGTGGGCTAGAAGCCCCTATTTTATAGACGAATTAAACAAAGAGACTTCCTTTCCCCACTTTTTCGCTACGTAACCGTTATGTTTTCCTTCCTTCCCTGCCCTTAGCTCCGAGTCTTCCCGATCCCGTTTCCACTGCTTTATCACTGCGTTCTTCAGGGTCTTCGGGGCTCCCCGTTCTCGAATCCTCTGGATTCGGGGTGTCCCCTGGGTTCCATGCTTCCTTGGGGTTGGTGGCCTCTAACAAATGGTCCCCATCTTTCGAAAGCGAATAGTTCAACCTTCACCTAACCTTTGCCTTCGATATCTCGCACCTACACCTAACGGTATACACTCTTGCTTCTGTTGTTTAATACCTTTAATTTATCACTACCCTTGACCAAATGCAAAGATATGATGCTCGAATCAACGGCGTCCAGTCTTCGAGAGTCTGAGCTCGTGGCACGCCACAGGAGACCGAATTCTGGGGCAACATTGCTCCACAACCCTGCCAGATATTTGGCGTGTGAAGTCTTTTCGACAAGCCCTGCACCACCGGAGATGGCAATGAGCTTGTCCATCTGTTTCGTGAGCGCCCCCTGCGAGTAAGATCCGACGAGCTCGTACCACCGCTGGTTGAAGGCGAGTTTCTTATGAAGTGTCAGCTCCGTCGATGCGTTGATGGATAGGAGAGTATTAAGCGCCCCGCGGATGCCTCTTGTGGCAGAGTGATCCTCGTAGTTGCCAGCGGCTATCTGCGCACGAATGTCGCGGTCGACTGGCGTATCAGCTGAAGTTTTGAGATAGTGATGCAACAACAGCTTCATTCTTCATGAGCGGATAGTTTCCGACTGTGAGAGTGACCTGCACGTCATTTCCCCAGCAGTTGCTCAGCACAAAATACATGACTGGCCCATCAAGGTCGAACCGCTCGACGAGGCGACAGGTTGGGTCGCTGACTCGGCCAACGTACAGCAGTCTTGTCGGCACAAATGTGGATGTTATCGGAGGTTGGCAAGCTCGATGTGTAGAGCAAGTCTGCAGCCACGTTTTCGCGATCTTAGCCGCTGCTGCCGATCCGGTAGAGCTGAGTTGCGGTTTCTCTAATCGGGAAAGGTTGGAAATTGTACTGCTCAGCTTCGTTCGGAACTCTGCCTTCTTATTCGGAAGCAACTCCAAGTAACAATCCGGGTCCCAGGAGCTTTTCGAGGGCAGGAAGCCATGTTACCGTGCTGATCTTGATGATGGTGTCGGCGCCTTCTATGCTGCGAGGATCAGCCTGGGATGGAAAGGTCCCATAGCCGTCTACGGACGGCCGACGCATCTTGAATCCGACAAGCTTCTCATGTTCCCGTGGCAGGAGGTGATAGAGATGGCAGGCTAGTGGAGGCGTGAGGGGGGAGGGTTGCGGGCGGTGGTCATGCCGGTGAGGAGGGGCGAAAAGGGGGAGGAGGGTTGTGAGGCTGCATTGTTTTGGTTGAGAGGTGTGGTTTAGGAAGATGTTTGAGATTGGGAGTTGGGAGTTGGGGTTTGATGCAATGGTCGATATGAAAGTTGTCTGGAGACAGGAATGTAAGAGGGTTATATACTGTGAAGACGATGATATCTGTCTTAGGGAATCTGATATATCTAGTTGCGCAAGCTCGTCCCAGCATTCGCTTCCCGTCGCCCGATTTGAGAGTGGAAAGCAAGACATCCGACGGCTGACGATCTTAAGCTGACGTCAAAGCCGAAACCATACGTTGGTACTGGAATGCAACGGCTTCCATGTATCTTCAAGTCTGTGAAACCACAGCTCCAAGCTCATGACACCGGATCCTTGAATCTCTCCTGAAACAAGAAATCAAGGAGACCGAATGCTACGTTATTCCACCAGCTCATCGGCAGAATTTCCATTTGCTTCATTTTGTGTTGCAACCCAGCGGGGTCTTTAGTAGATGCGAGAGGCGGACATGGGAATAACACGGAAGTTGGGTGGCCGTGGGAGGTTTTGCGTCACGTGAAAGGCGCATTCGATGTACCTAAACGTAGGAAGCAACTAGGCTGTAGCAGCCTGAAGCGGGGCTAATTTCGACTCCCTCCTATCCCAACAACTCCTTCCCATTTTCACCGACCATAATCAAATCTCACGCAACACCGTCGAGGCCCAAGAGAGCGGTTCAAGGCTCTCGCTATGGAGGTAGTAGGCTTGGCAGCAAACATCCAGACCTTCGTCGACGTTGGATGCAAGGTTGCCAAATGCGCATACGAGATTCATCACTCAGGTTCGACTACGAGCCACACACACACCCAGTATACACGTATATTGTAATTGTAATTGTTACTTAGGAGCCATTCCTATAGATTACGCGTCACCTACTTTTCATCGAAAGGAAACTTTAGCCGGGGGACAGAAAACTGGCCTCTGAGGCTGTGCAGCGGCCAGGTATGGGATCACCCTAGCTCAGGGAAGAATCAGGGAAAGCTCAGAGCAAATTAGCTACAGCTCACCCCAGCTTAGGGTTACGAACAAAAAGGAAATTTCGTGAGCTGGGATTCGTCTCAGATAACCAAGCTGTTCCAACTCCGAAGCTCCTCGTCGCCAAGCTTCAATGGCTGATAATCCTATGTCGCTTTACCAAATTAGCAGCGCTTCTAACTAAAGGAGTAGCTTAATAATGTTAGTGTGGTTTTCTAAACAGGACATATGTAAGGGTGTGTACCTACTTTTCCAGTTGACGGTATGGATACCGGCTCCTGCCTGGATCAGTAACCTGACTACAAGCCGCTCACACACGTTTTACTTCAACACGGGGGTGCAGCATAGCTGGAAGCCACCGCAGACCTATGTCGGGTTCGACCGGTCGCCCATCCTGCTCCGCCACCCGAGAAAGAAGAAAGGCCCCCACGCAGAGGAGCTGCCGCTGTCATCCCTCAACGACGACGACGACGGCGGCGGCGACAATGATGTTGGCTCGGTTGATCTGCTTCCCGACTCGTCCTTATGGTTCGTCTGACAGTCAGCCTCGCCGTTGCGGTTATAATTGGCCATTGTGAGCACAGTTCCTTTTCCTGGCACTGGATGCTGGGTAGCTGCAGAGAGAGAAATAAAGTCAGAATATTACGTCAATTTGTACAGTTGGGAATAGGACCAGCACACCTCGACGCAGTGACAAAAGGGCTCGAAGGAAAAGAAGGAAAAGGAGCTGCCTTGTGCGATTCGGAGAGATATGCGCAAGCTGTTGTATAGTCAGGATATTTTGTTTATATGACCAAGGAAAGGATGGATATACCTTGAGATCATTCGGAGAGGTATATGGACGCGGCATTTGCGACTGGCATCGCCATCGGTCGCATCGACCCTCAGCAAGCTGAACAATAGATTTCGTAGTGCCGAGTAACCACCCAAGCGGTTGACAAAATAAAAGAGACTCCAAAATTTTCTTGCCAAATAAAGTGGTCCGTGTGTACTATCAGCACCACTAACAATTCTTCTGGATTCCACCAGTCACTCCACTTGCCGCACCACTTTCAACCCACGCCGCCAACTCGAGGGCCCCTCAACAATGGCTATAGGCGATAAACACCATCCAACTCCAAGGCAGCAATCCTGGGCACGGTTTCCTATCTACAGGGCTAATGTCTATTCAACCAAGCACCCTCAATTACAAAAGCCAGCGTTTTGGTTATTTTGGTGCAAGTAACCCGCGAGGATGGGAAATACTACGGAATAATCATGCACGCCGGCATCCAGATATCGAAACCCGAGGACGAAAAAAGATCCTTTCACCAGCTCATTTACAAGCAATGGAGAAGGTTATGTGGGAATTTGGCTTCCAAGGCCGTGCCTTATCCTGGGAAGGTCTTATTACAGACAGGAGTTCCCAATGCTTCATCACGCACAATCCAAAGAGCAATGGGAACCCTAGGCTATCGCAAATATATTACCTGTGAGAAAGGGTGGGTTTCACCATCTGACGCCAAACGCCGGGTTGAAGCTGCCAAAATTGCTCTTCAATATCGCCCTTATCCCGAGGATTAGCGAGATATCCGTTAGTCTGATGAAAGCCATTTCGGCTTTTCCCCGAAGGCAGGATTCGAATTATTCGGAAACCAGGAGAGTGGTACTGCCCTGATTATATCCATCACGCTGAGGAGCCGGTAAACGGGGCTGAAATTCGACGATTTCACGTTTGGGCAGCTGTTGGATGGAATTTTTAATCGGAACTGGTTTTTTACAAAGTGCTAACAAACACTAACGGCAAAATGTCCCATCAGATCTATCGCAACAAGATTTTGAATAAGGTGGATGGTTCTTGGCTCCTCCGAGGTGATCAGTTCGTGCTGAAAGAGGATGGAGATTCAGGGCATGGCGGAGGGAACTCCTAGCGGAAAAACATCGTGAAGAAATGGAAAGAGACGCACGGATTGAAGCATCTCTTCAACACGCGCTCATCTCCAGATCTATCTCCGATTGAAAATTGCTGGAGGGCTGTCAAATCTTTCGTTCGAGCGAATCTTCGGCCTGGTGTTAATATTTGCGATCTTGTGGTTGAAGGATGGAGGCGAATTATTCAGGTGACCATAAATCGCTGGGTTGATTCCATGGTAGTGCGGATGCAACAGGTGTTAGAGGGCGAAGGCAAATGGACTGGATGGTAGAGTAGGGTAGTTACTTAGAAATACTTGGATTTTCTAATAAAACAGGCCTGTGTCAAAGTACCTCAAGGTATGGAGTCTCTTTATTTTGTCAACCGCTTGCCACTGTACATGAAGGCAACCTTGTCCTGGTTTGTGGTCCGCTACTGCTAGGACAAAGAAAGTTGATTAGCGACTGGCGTTAAAGGATGAGCGTCCCGTTTTTGTGAATGGGTTTGTACTGCTCAAAAGCTCCCTTGGTCGCTGCAGTGAAGGTGCCCCACTATAGAGGCACTTTCTTCTAGCTGCCGAATCTTTTTTCTCCTCCCACTTTACTATAGCAACTCAACTCACCGATAATCATCACCCTTGTGTTGCTTTTGGGTGTTTTGCAAAATGGATCCCAAAGACGACATTCCGGCTTTTGACCGTCGCTCCGATTCTTTCGCACCTCTTCTTCTGCTTGCCGAGGCTACGATGGACACTGCGATGGACACTGAGGATGGCGCGGTGAGGCCTGCTGCCGATCATGGCATCCCGGCATTTATCCCTCTGGTATTTCGTATCCCAAAGTCTTGACATGGTGTATTTTATTAACTGTGATGGTAGCTCCTTACCGACGACCTGAGCATCCCGAACGAATCGATCCCGACTGCTCGCTGGGGAGGCCACGCCAACCCAGTCCCGCCTTTTGTGCGCTCGGGGTATTGGCTGAAGCTCTACAATCGAGCCGACTCTCAGATCTACAAAACCGCGCAAAGACAGATCAGAGAGCAGACTGGTAGAGACAATCGCAAGAGCAGCCTGAAAGGCAAGCCGAAGGATCCTGCCACCAGAGACGCTGTCTTAGAGAAGTCGAAATGGAACCGCGAGTTTCGGGTGACTTGGGCCTTGGCGCTAGAATTCCTAGTCCGCGACCTTGTGCAAACTGCCGAGTTTGACTTTCCGTTCTCCACCTCCAGGAAGGCTGATGAGGAGAAGAACCTGGCTAAGGCCAGAGCGTTGCGCTCGACGCGTGAGGGGTATGCATCATTACCACTTTTTGTGCTTGATTATGTACAGCATACTAACATTTTACCTTCTTTTAGCTTGCCTCAAGCCTTCTTCGACTTCGTGGAGTCAATGGGCGGCGAGCAGGTCCGGCCTCGTATCCATGTTAACCCCAAGGCATTGGACCCCAGGGATTCCCAGTGGCATGGCAAGGGGGATTGGGTCACCACTATGAAGCTGAATTAGAACAAAGGATCGTGGAGTCTAAGAGTAGGGCCAGTACATTAACATGGTAGAGATTCGCGTTGCTGGACCAGAAGATACGAAAGACTCACTAGATGCGATGCAGACTCTAGTTCAACTGCTGGTAGATAAATTGCTGGTCAAAGCGAGTGTGTCCTTGCTGGACCCTGCTGAACAATGCAAGCTCGGAGCTGAATAGTAGCCAAACAAAGACCTAGGCCCATGACCCCATCGGGGACCGCAACAGCTTTGCTCATCACTGCCGCAACACGAGCGAATATTCAGAAGGTGAAAAGCATGGAAGCGCTCGGTCAACACTGGCGAGGAGACGACATCGCGAATCTCAAGCCCGCACGACTCTTCTCCCCGGATCGATACAATGCTCTACTCGCGCCCAGCGCGGGAAGCACCAGAGGCTACCTTGACGCCCAAGCTTGCGGCCATCCTGTCATCATCCTATTGCGGCTTTCCAAACGCTTAACTCACGGGAGTGAGGATTCTTGGTGCCTCACGCAAGTAATTACATTGTTCATTTGTGCTCTACTGTTCAGTTCACTCTGTGCATTATAGAGCAACGGCCTACAGTGATAATTGTAACTCCGCCTGAGAGGACTTGCTTCGACATCCAGTCTTGTGATCACGCAGATCCCTGAGCGCAGCCTCGCACGAACCTTCCGGTCCGTCTGAATCTCACTCCGCGACCTGTCTTAACCCCCTTAGGGTGCAGGTCGTAACAACAAGCTTTTATGGCAGTGTAACTTGAGGAGGAATCCCGCGATCCTTCCCTCTAGGTATATTCCACGTTTACCTAAGTATAAATGAATCCTTTCCCGTTTGTAGAATCCTTATATACCTCTCCATCTTCATCGCGAAAAAGTTATTTTAGCTGACATCACGGAATTCGTCAATTATGGATACCCGTAACCTCATCTACGCGTCATCTGCTTTCCATCGATAGCAAACTTTAGCCGGGGGGGGACTGAAAAGGGGATTCTGAGGATATGCGGCGGCGGTGTATGGGATCACCCTAGGTCAGGGAAGAATCAGGAAAAGCTCAGGACGAATCAGCCACAGCTCACCCCAGCTCAGGATCGCGAACGAAAAAGGAAACTTCTCGTGCCCAAACATTTTCTCCATCAGAATCCAACAATGGCTGTCATCGCCCTCAAGATGACCCGCATGCCCGTGGTTTGGTTTTGACCGGCAGGCCGAAGAGGCTGCCAATTTCTATGTGTCTCAGGCTATCTTCGAGAATTCCAAACATCACGCATATCCGTCACTATTTCAACGTTGGAAAAGGTTACCATGGCCACGAAGCCGGCACGGTATTGGTCATCAAGTTCAAACTCGACGATCATGGTTCGTCGGCCTGATGTGTCGTGGCCGATTGTCCTGACCGTCCTCAAGGAGATGATGAGTAGTTGAGTCCCATCAAGGAGAAGGCCGACTGCGCCATCGTCGCCATAATGCATATGAGGAAGTTTGATATCGCCGGGCTCCAAAAGGCTTTCGACGCCGGCTTGGGAACAACGAGGCCAGCTAACCAACACCCTTGGTAAGCCCCCTTGGCCGGACCTGAGTCAAACGCAGACTTGGGTTCACATGCAGACTTTTGACTGCGGACTTTCGCATGCCCTGTTTTCCGCATTGTTTCGCGCACAACCATTTAAGTTGGCGGTGTGTGTAGTCAAAAGATAGCCCTGATCAATGGAAACCTGAAGGCTCTAGGCATTGTTGATTTAAAGCGCTATGCAACGTACACAGGTCGATTTTAGCGCCTTGGCAAAATGGACATGCACCCACTCTGGGGTTTTCTAGTGCTGCTCCTTCCAGTCATCTTCCACTTCACCCAACCCTTGCCCAACCAATTCGCATCGTCGTTTCCTCGTGACACAAGCTGCAAAGCATTGAACATAGGGCAAAATGGGATCCCAGGAGACCATGAGCGCAGAAGATACGCGTGAACTCGGCAATCAGCTGTACAAGCAGGGTAAACTCACAGTAGGTACGCCGTTTGCATCTCCATGATTTGGCACCCACTTCCCGGGCCATGCCTTCACAGCTAGCTCCGCTTTTAACATCTGTGACCCGCTGACATAAGTCCTCCTCTCAGCCGAAGAAAAATACAAAAAAGCTGCGAATCTGGCACCAGAAGACCCGTCCCCTCTGTCCAACCTCTCCAGCGTCAAGTTCGAGCTGGGCCAGTACTCGGCAGCGGCCGCCTTCATCCTCAAGTCGCTGCAACTCACCAACGCGGCTTCCGCCGGCGAAGATGATGCCGTTGTGCGCAAGAAGAAGCAGACCCTCTATGAACGCCTCGCAAAGTGCTACATGCACCTGTCCGAATTCGATAAGGCGCGAGGAATCATCAATCAGATCTCAGACAAGAACTTGAGAGACTCTATCCTCGATGTCGTCGAAGTCGCGCCCAAGTGGAGTGCGGGCGGTGGTAATGCGCCGGGATCTTAAACCAGCAGCCCTGGCTCGGACGCTCATTTTCTTTTCCATGATGACATCCTCGTTCGGGAAGAAGATCAAGGGCGGTCGTGCGAAGGGGGAGGATCTCGAGATCATGATGGCGTACCTTTACGCCGGTATTGCTGTCCCCGCAGCAGTTAACGACATGCTGCAGACTCACATCAAGAAGCTGCTCGAAGTACTCGGCAAGGACAAGAAGCTGTTCAACTAACTCTTCATGCCGAAGCCTACCCGAAAAGAAGTCGCCTATATCCTTCGTCAGTGGCAGGACCCTCCCGACAAGGACCTCTGTCAAGCGTTCATCATTAGGCGTACGGTCGTCAAGACAATGAAGATGGACAGGATCAGGACGTCGGGTATGGTTGGCGTGGACCCTCAAACGCCTACCGAACCAGGAATGGAAGATGATCGCAAGAGCTTCGAAGATCTCGGTATCTTGCTCCCCCCTCGGCGTTTCGCCGAGAAGTTTGATGCACCTCTTGTCACGTTGATGGATCAGTATAAGTCCGGATCACACGGTGCGAGAGACTAGCTCGCTGCCCACGTTGACGCGACATGGGCTGTAAATGTCACGCTCTTTGACTTCGACTTCATCGCCGCCCGCTTCAGCGAGAATGGCAAGCCGCTGCCATCATGGAGAGGATCCCGCCGATTGAGAACGACCCGCTTCAGTTTGCTTCTCAGCTGGGCTTTACAGTTAAGAATGCCGGGGTCCTGGAGAACGTTAGGGGCTTCCTCAAACTGGTTTCCTTTAGCTTAGACCAGCTTAACGGGCGTCTAATGATCGAAACGCTGGCGGGTGAGATGACTGATATTATAGAGTGGCTGCGCTGGGACTGCCTCGATGTCCGGTCTGAGCTGGTAGTTGGGGTTGACCCATCCAAGTTCCCTCGCGTCTATGATCGCATCCATATGAGTAATATCCCGTGAGTTTCTATCCCTACCACGTAACAGATAGTAGATTGACTGACCCCATCCGGCAGCGATGACATCGGCGGACTGCTTATCATCGGCGTGCACGAGACGCAAGCCCTGCGAGTCCCACACTTTTTGCTCCTGATGTGGAAGACGTCTGACGGGCCGCTGCCATAGGGGAAGAGGCTGCGGCAGGCGCTGTGCAGCGAGGGCGACGATGTGGTGCGTGTGTTTACGGCGGTGGAGTATGAGGATAGGACGAGCACGGTGCGGTTTTGGTTTTGTGTGGATGAGATGGAGAGATTGAGAGAGGGGGAAGAGGGGTGGAAGGCGTTTATTGCTAGGGTGCATGAGTGGACTGCTGCGGCCGGGGGTGTGCCGGTGGGAGAGGGGGTTAGGATGGGAGGGGTTTGGAGTGAGTAGGGAGTTGTTAGTGCCGATGGCTGTGTAAGTACCCCGGTGAAAGGGGGCTATGGAGGTTGGAGGTACCTATGTTGTGGTGGTATTTGGAGGCTGGTAGGTGTTGTAGGCTGCATCGGCGAAGATGACGTCGAGCAACCCGTGGTTGGTTTGGCGATGGCGACTTCTCGGGTTGGTAGTGTGTCGCATGCAAGCCACGTGAAGCTGGGCAAACAACCAAAGGGCTGACGCGCATCGCCGCTCACGTGGCCACAGACATCTCCAAAACAGGGATCCTGGCGTATGTGAAACTCAAGCTCGCTATCCGCTAGTACTGGCCTTGAAGGTGTTGGCAGAGGAGCGAAGCAAAACTCAGCGCAGCGGTACCATGTAACGCAATATGCCGGTGAAAGAGCAACGCGCCTGGGTTATCAGACCTAAAAGCGACGACCAGCCACCCGTTCCACAGCTCTTAATCGGAACATCAGTTATTACAGCACATCTTGCTTTCCCAAACTGTAACAAGTGGTGCCACCTCCAGCATTGAGCTGATGACGGTCACTCTCCAGAAATGAGTGCAAAGACACTCCGACGTGCCTTTTATTAGGCCAAACGTCGAAGGCACCATCAATCCATGGGTTCGATTACTGTTTGGTTCCAGGTTGTTTGTTTCTTTATTCTTTCTTTGTTCTTATACCGCGACCCTAGTACTACAGGGTATTTTGGCAAAGCCAACGGGGAAGTAGCACTTCCAGCTCGCCCAGGCCCAGCAACAAAGGACAGGGAGGATACCTACTTCTCCATCGTCACCTACAACCTCCCCAGGCGACAGCATGCGCCTATTAAAGCACCACCTCCAGCCCCGGGTCACAATGGATGCCTACCTGCTCGCTCGCATTATGAAGTTTGCGGAACGCAAGCTTGCCCCCACGTGTGTCATCGAGACCAACCTGTTGACCACATCCACCGCATAGCCAACAGGGTCGACGGCCTGGAACCAGCCTTCACGTGCCAACGCCACGCCACGTCCACGAGTTGAGCGTTGAGGTGGAGCAACGTGTCGACGGTTTGTTATCCGTTTATTATCGTCACAGAGAGAGGCTGCAGTCACTTGTAATCAGAGAAGGGGGAGGGCGCCGCTCGTTGTGTGCACAATGTTTCCCATACTTTATTTGTGTCCTCCTTTGTGTGTAGCCTTTTTTGGTCGCAACCCTAGGGATATTACGCAGAGCGACAGGGCCTGGGCGCAACATACACCACCATCGAGGACTGCAACCGACTCGTCATCCTCACGCCCCAAGGGGAACGGCAGCTCAGCTGCTGCAAAGAGGATGCTCGGCCCCCAGGAGAGCGCCCCTCCAGCTGGCTGGGTCAAAGGCAGCCATTGGACTCAGAAAGTTCATCCTCAGCCTGACCGCCGCCCGTACGAGGCATCCCGCCTCCCTGCTTCTTCTTTGTGCGCCCCATGTCTGGGAATGCTGTTATATCGTACATGTGTCAGCAACTTCCGTTTCATCATGTAGGGGGCGAACGGTTACCGTACGGTTCAGGGTGCAACTCTTGTAGTAAGACTGAGAAGCACAGTTTGCACATGAAAAGCTGAAGTGGCCCTTGATGTGAATGTGTTCGCCAAACGGCAATCCAATCTTTGGGTCGGTCGTAGCCGGCTTTTTGGATGGCATAGGCTGGGCCTTTTGGCACGGCTGGTCGCTGATTTCACCGTACGCGGCGATGAGGAGAGCCTGGGCCCTGTACCCGACAGTGATGAGGTCGTCCCATGACTTGCCCTCGAACCACTTGGGATGGACAAGGACCCGCCGGTTCACTGTACGGCCTTGCACTGCCTTGGTACGGGCTTTTTTGTTCTCCCGTTTGAGGATCGACTTGAGGCAGTTTTGCCAGGTAGGCTTTGAAAAGTCGATGTACCACACGTGCTGGTCGTCGTCCTTGTTGATATCGTACAGCTCGTCGGCAAAGTTGTTCGCCATTTTGTCAGACGCAAATGAAAGTTCTGCCCCAGGGTTAAAGTTAGTTGGAAACCAAATTTTGTAGGGCAATTGGGATGAAGCGAATGGGAGTTCGGGAACGGCGGAGTTTGGAGGCAAGTGTTTTGACGGCAGGGAGAATGGAGAGATTGCAAGCTTCGCTGTACGGTGGAAATTGCAGGGATGAGGTGAGAGGGTTGTGATTATGTTAATAATAAGGAGGTACTGTTTCACTTACTCCGTTTCCACCGTATGTTGTTGTGGTATGGTGGTAGGAAGGATGGGTGAGGAGGAAGTTGGGTTTTGTTGGGGGATGGAAGTTTTGAAAGTGGAAGGAGGTGGGGGTTTTTTTGTAGTTGGAAATTTTCGCACGGTGAATGGTGAGCTGCCAGTGAATAAAGTGTGTATCGCTGTTGTTCGGGGAGCAACAGGTGCGTTCTGCGGCTTTTGGGATGGAGATGCGCGACTGCTGAGTGACTTAGTCTGCTAACCCCGATCGACCGCTTTAACTCTGTAGTATCCTCTAGCTGCTCGCTCCTGGCCTCATGGGTGCCCGGCTTCGCCGACACTTCCTGCTGGGCTGATGCGTTTCCTATGGAGGCGGGAGCATGGTGATCCGACACAATACACTGCAAATCCAGCAGTCTAACTACAGCTCGTCCCGTTTTCCGCTGTCACCACAGGCATAGTCGTCATCGCCACCAGTATGTATGTAGGGGCATCTCGATGGGGGCTACGCGGTTAAGGTACATCGGAAGCACCCCACCACAATACGCTTCCTCAAGAACTAGGTTTCGAGCCGATAGTCTTACACAAAGGGCGGTAGCTCGTCTTCCACCATCATCGCGGTTATTGATAGGAGGCAGCGATTTTCGTCGCAACCGTGTGAGACGATGAGTGGAAATGCATGCCATGGGTTAGACACTCGTCGGGTGTTCTCGTAAGCTATGGGCTCGATCTATGGTACAGCATACAATACATTGCCTATCTATTTACTAGGCTGTAACTTTGGTGCGTTTTCGATCATGATCCACCTCTTCCTCAGCAGGCCTCTTCCGTCGTACGTCGTCAGCAGCCGGGCGAATGTCCTCGAGCATGACCAGCTTTCGATATGCGCTGTCACCTAGAAGCTTCTCTAGATACTCTCCTTTCAGCGGCCGGACCAAGCTTTCGAGGGCTTTGACCTGCGACTCATAGCGAGAAAGGTCTCGCTGAAATACCCTTTGGACCTTGTTCACAACAAGACCATTATTCGCCCAGTCCATCTGGAAGTCAATCACCCCATCGCACTGCAGGCGACCTTCGAGGTGCCTTAGGACTTGTCAAAACGAATCGTTTTCTCTTGCTCAGAGAGAAGAAAAGCATCTATTTCTCTGCCATCGCCACACGAGGCGTCACCGCATCCTCGTGCCGGAGTGGCCCATCCCTAAAGTTCTCATTAGCTATTGTTTATTATTTTATTTTATCTTTACTCACCTGAAAAGTATACTCTGGGTACGCTGGTACCTCACGCAGACGACCTTTTGTCAGGAAGGCCTCGAAGAAGGCCTTTAGACTTAATTTTATAGGGTCTAGGTTGCTCTGTTGCTGCAGCAGTTCTGTAACCAGGTTACAAAGGAATTTGGCAACCCTGGGTTCCGCCCCGACCGGGAGCTGGTCAACTTGAAACTCGCGACGGCTGTCTTCAAGGATATGGTAGATAGGATCTGCGAGGCCCAGGGCGAGACTCTGGTCGATGACCGAGATAAGGGCGTCCGTACATATCGAGGATGCAGCGGCAAAGTCGGCGGCTCGGAGCGAGAAAGCCCCATCGCTGTGGTGTAGCATGTGCTTGACAATGGCCGTGGCCTCGCTCAACGAGAATGTATTTTTCCCTTTCCTTGTAAATACTCCACCCAGGATATCACAAAGGAGCTGCCTTGTGCCGCGAGAGCATAGGTTCGGTAGCAAGCTGGGGGGTAACGACATATCAGCCTAACTTGAGGGTCGAATAATGACAGTTGGTGGGTATGTAGACGTACCTAGTCGTGAGCCACTCGACATCGTCATGACGGGCCGACATGACTTCAAGGACGAAGCCACAATCGCCACATTCAAGCTACGGCTTAGTCTTGAGTTAGGCCATCAAGGTAGCATCTTTCCAGCGGTAGAATGACGCCTCGATACCAGCATCCCCTAGTTTGGATGCAAAGCGGGATAAGACAGACCCGAGACGTGTGAGGGACGGAACATGATGGACAATTACGCCAAGCCTACGAGAGAGAGACAGAGTAGTTAGCACGGCGCAAAATGTGAGAAAGAGAGAGAGAGAGAAGGAGAGTGCATACCATCCGTCCCAGTCTTGGTTTCCAAAGCCCTTCGGGTTGGCGCGCCTAGAATGCTCCTTCTCTAGGAGGCGAGCAAGTGCTTGTTGAACGTCACCTTGGCCATAGCCAGCCTTGACTGCCGCATCGTACAGGGCGTCGTCATCGAGTTCCACACCCCACTGCACCATCTGAGGTAGAGTGGACGTCGGTCTGTGTTTCTCGCTCGCACAGCACGCTTTCATGAACCGCGTGGCGCAGGCTCTAGCTTCCTTGTCACCATGTGAATCGACGACATCCTGAGCGATTTTGGTGATCAAAGAATCGGTAAGCAGGTGGCCTCGGTCTAGGCCGAGCGAGGAATCCAAATCGAAGTTCTTCCAGAGTACGACAACCTATAACATCACCACAGAAGTTAGCCGCTAGGCAATAAGCGTTTGGAGGGGGTGGGGGACTTACAGTATCATGATAGCGGAAGTGGGCTGGTGAGTCCTCGTTGCTAAGGTACTCAGGCTCATCAACGCTGTTGGCGTCAGTGCCGTTAATATCATCATGGTAGAGGACATGGGCACTAAGGATCTCATCTGGGTAGACGAGAAGCTCCCTGGCTATCACATCCCCGTTGCAGGTGACTATCTTGTCCAGCACCGTCCATTGATTGTCTGGGGACTCTTCCTTGTGATGGACCATGCTAGCAAGGAAGACGGAGAACCCAGCGGCCGCGACGGTGCGGTGGAGAAGCTGACACACGGCCACGTCTCGTCCCTTGAGCTGGGCCTCATGTAAGCTAGAGTCGCTGTACTTGTGCTCCAGCGGGTAGTAGGCTTTGCAGTCGGTGCTGTCTGTCGTACGCCAGTCGGCCAGGGTCCGCAGGTTCTCGGTCTGGGCGCCAAAAAAGGAGGCCGAGCGTGGGCTGCTGCCGATGGGGAAGGCCCTGTTGTACGTCAGCATGAGGTGATAGCCCGACGTCAGCTCTCTGACCTCGTGCGAGACCTCGCTGAACCAGGCCAGAGCTGTCATGTCGAACTTGGACGCCGGGGCAGTGGCATAGGCACGCTTCTCGCCTCGGAACGAGATTTGGACCTACCTCGCTGCCCTCGTGCTCCGAAAGCAGGCAGACGACAAGGTTGCCGATCATGCCGAGTTCCTTCTGCGAGTCCTTGTGCCGCCTGAAGAAGGACCCGGGTTCGTAAAGAAGGAGCTTGTGCAGCTTGGCTTGGGCGCCAACCAGCCCTAGCCATTGGCAGGCGTGGGCCGCGACGTCGTGGTCCAGAAATCGTGGTCCAGAAAGGCTTGCCAGCGCGGGTTGCTGAGGCGGAATTGCGTGTGGTCCAGCTCCCATGTCTTGCGCACAGAGTCATCCACCATGGTCTGGTCCCCCATGCCAAAGGATGCCAGTCGACACCTCTCTTTGATGGCCTGGGCGCTGCGAGCACACAGCGCAGCGGAATCTGTCCGTAGCCATCGATCTCCAGACCTGGATGGACAAAGACGTCGTAGGATTGGTTGCAAGAAAAGTCGCCAGCCGTTTCGATGCTGCTAAGATAGTCAAGGAGGGACTGTCTCCAAGTCGAGAGCGCTAACTCGCCCGAGTTGGAGTCACTATCACTCATTTTTGTGGTGTGGTGACTAGGTTGGTGATGGCCAAGGCGAAAGATTACGGCAGTGTGGAGAGGAAGAATCTTCACATGCAGCGCGGGAAGGATGGTTTTACCTTCGGAGCCCTAGTGACAAGTGGATACTCCTCGATGGCTTTGTTCAGGCACTTATCTGTGTACATATGCATTGTTCTATGCACATAGTTCTTCTTTCTTCCAACATTAAGGCATTGTACGGTTACTTAACAAAAAAATACCTGCAAATGAATTGAATGAATGTTGAATGTAAAGGCTTCAACGTCCCACAGTTGTAAGCCTTTGCCCTTGTAAATTTCCAGCTGGACATGTGACGGGATGACAGCGGGTTATCGTTCTGCCCAGACTGCAGGTCCAACTTCCCAGCAGTTGGCAATTGACCTCCCGCACCAACCGCAAGCTCCTGGGGGGCACTTGTTAAGGACAAATGATGGTTCAGGGTTAGGGTTCTATTAGCCCTACCTATGAGATAACTTTCAGGGCGCGAGGCTTCGCCTCAGCGCTCTTGTTCGGAACATCAATTATGACAGCACATCTTAATTTCCAACCTGTAACACAGGAGCGGCTCAGGGCCACGCATGTACATAGAAATTGCAAAACATAATAGGTCTGTTATCATCATCATGTCCAGTCGTTCCGCAGGCGCTCTAAAACTCCCCCAATGACACCGGGCTGCGGCCCGCAATACGTCGAAAGCACCTCCGCCGGCAGCCAGTTTTGAAACAAAGCATCCTAAATCCACTTAATCGCTCCCCAGCCCAACGAGCCTGCATCAATACCTAGCGGGATTTGAAAGCCTGGCTGTAGCCCAACATCGAGCTGCAGTTGATTGTCTGAGCTCACTGGCATGCTCATGGCGAAGTAGTTCAAGTCTGACGAGTCAGGTGTGTCTCCCATCCCCAAGTTTAGTCCCTCGTCTTGTTCGATCAGCTCCAGCTGATGCCTGACTTTTTGAACGATCACCGGCGGTGTCATAGATACGCCCGCGTGTCCAGAGAGTGCTGCTTCCCGTGCGTCCCATGCCGCAAGAATGGGCTTGACAAATACCCTGAAGAGCGGACGGTCGTCCGTTTCCAAAAAGAATGAAGTATAAAGAGACCCGTAATTCTCCGACATGATGGCCCAAGCCTTGTCGGCTTGCTCCCAGAGGGGCCTCCGCTTCAACTCCTGGGAGATATAGACGTAAGCGGGGAAGGGGTAGTAGAATTGGGTCAGCCAACGGAGCTTCTTGGTGAGAGGCGACGTCATTATTCGCGTGTTGCAAACAAGTGCCCTCAGAGCGTGTGCAAAGGCGGCGCCTCTCTGTTCCTCGGTGAGTTTCGAAGGGTCGGGGTTTTTGGAGAAATGCTCGATCAAGTGGGATCTGGCCAGCTGAGACCTTGTCATCCAAATGGTCATGTAGTGGAGCGAGTTGTTTGGATCGCAAACTTGAAGATACTTCTGTTCGAGGACTCTTTCGAGGACGGGCATCACGGAACCGTCTGGTGTCGGAGGGTGCTGGGGGTCCTTGGCGAGGGGCTTCAGCCAAGGACACGTGAAGTCGAGCTGAAAGGCCGCGTGTCGAACAAACTCCCCAAACTCGGCGCGGGCAACGGCGAATATTGCCTCGGTGGCTACTCTCGCCGAGGTTGGCGGCTCTCGCATCTCAGGTCGCAGTTCCGAATCGTTGACGTTCAGCGGAACCTTGCAGTCCCAAACGGGGACCAAATATGTGACGTTCATACACCCCGCCATCTCAGCCATGCGACTGTCAAATAGGACCAGGGCCCACCAAAGTCGACGTCTCATCTCAGCCTCGAACGCTGTGCACTTTGCGAGTGATGCCTCGCTATGAATGCCAACGTGCTGAGCGATGCGCATAGCGACAGCGTACAAGGAGCAGAGGGACTGAGGGTGAATTCTTCGGCCGATGGAAACCTGCGCTGGTTAGCATACACTTCTCTCGAGGCATTCAGGACACTGACAAGGTAGAAAAACAAGGCCGTCAAGCAGTCTCGGTCCCGTGTCTGTAGAAACCGAGCGTTTGTTAGGGCATGGTGGCAACCAAATCGATACGAGGTCATGAGATCATCTTTGGATGAGCCGAACAACGCTTGGCAGTCGCTGGGGTCCAGACTCGAGATGGTGATGCAGTATATGCTGAACATGAGTGCCTCCAGGGCTGGAGGAATATTTTTGACATTCGTAGCGGCCTCGATGATCCGAGCCTGCAGCGTAGTGCTGTGAGTGACCTTGAACATAGGATCCACATTTTCTAAGTATACCTGCCAGATCCGAAAGATCTGTATGGGGTCAGGGTGCAGGGTTGCGAGATCTATGAGTGTGTCGGGGAACCCGAGAAGCAGGTTGTCGTTGTGGTGGAAGCCTCGATGTAGTGCATCCTTGATGTCGAGCTCACGAAGATCGTCCTCCGAGGAGTCGCTTGCGCCGTCGATGTCACGAACCTGATGATCATAGCGCCAAAGTCAGGGGGTGAGTTTATCCGTATTCATGATGCGATGCACGTACCGCTTGGTTCATGGCGTGCCAAAAGTTCCTAGAAAATTATGGTGAATTAGCGAGTTGCAACGCAGAAAATTGGGGGAAATAAGCTTTCTAGAACCATGGCGTACCTGGGTTCATACGCCCCCTCATTCCTCTCGGCCTTGGCTGCAGTTGACTGGGACGAAGACCAATCCCCCTGTGGGCCACCGGGGCCACTGGGCTGCTCTTGGTCCGCGGTCTTCTGCTGGGGCCCGCCATGGAGAGGCTCAAACTTGACACTGTTCTCGCGGAGGAGCGCTTCGTAGTGTCGGATGCGGTTCAGTAGCTCCTTTTCAGGGAATCTGCGTTTCCTCTGCCGCGAGATCATCGAGCCGGGTACGCACTGTACGCTAGCTCTTGCGCAGCCGCCGCAAGGAAAGACCCGATCTGGACTTGTCAGTTGGCCATAGGTCCCAGCGCGCAAACAAATGACCCAGGTGAGCAGCGACAAAATCCCTCAAAAATGCAAACGGCGCGGTGTTGGACCTACCACACTTGACCTTGCGCTGCTGACAAAGGACACACGCCAGCACCCGCTGCACCTTCCCCGATGCCATTTCCGCCCTTGTCGCTGTTTGTGGGCGGTGGAGCTTGTCCGACATGCTGGGGAGACGTGTCAATCTAATTGCCGTCAAGCCGACTTGTCTTACTGTTGGGCAGCTTTGTATCGCTGGCGGTATCAAAAGCCCGAACGGCGAGACGACTGCTGCCTGCGACGACTCGGACAATTCTGACTCCCGAAAGCGGCGCGGACGCGATGTCAGGTGACCAAGCTCGGGCGACAGTAAATCCCGAGACAATCGGCGTCGGCCCCGCTGCGATGATCGCCGATTCTTCTCGAAGCACTTCAGCACGAAGTCGGGCATTTGACTGTTACCTCACCACTGCCGTCAAGATCCCGGACTGTGGGAAGATTTGCGTCTTTCTGCTTGATTTGGCCGAAGAATATGTTTCAACATGTATATAAGTGCCGTCGCCGGTCGGCGCGCCCAAGATGCTCGGCACTGGAGCACCAGACGAATGCATCGCTTCACCCATAGTAATCCCGCAGACTTTGGTGAGCGACTGACAACATCATGGCTTCTGTTTCACCCCGAGCTTCTGCCGAAGCAAAAAAAGCGGCCGATTCGAGCGGCTCGATTGATGAGGTGGACGAGTATGAAGATGCCGAGCAGAATTACCAACCAAAATCCTTGAAATTCTGGACAATCCTGATCGGCATGTACTTGGCCATGTTCCTCGTTGCATTGGTAGGTACATCGTTTGGGGCTCGTGCAATTGCCTTAGCTAATAACGGCGCAGGACCGAATAATCATCGCGACCCCCATTGCTGCAATCACGAACGAGTTCAGCTCAATTGAGGATATTGGGTGGTATGGCAGTGCCTACATGTTGACCAACGCCTGCTTCACTCCCGTTTTCGGCCGGATCTACAAGCTCTACTCACTCAAATGGGTCTTCCTGATCTCAATCGTGGTATTTGAAGTGGGCTCGGCCCTTTGCGGCGCGGCGCCTACCTCCACTGCCTTTATCTTGGGCCGGGCAATCGCGGGCGCGGGAGCGGCCGGTGTCTGGGTTGGCGGGACCATGTTGCTGATACCCCTGGTCCCTCTCCGCAAGCGCCCTATCTTCATATCGATGAGCGGTCTCATTTTTGCCATTTCCTCTGTCCTAGGACCAATAATCGGCGGCACTCTCACCGATAGCGTGTAAGCACCCGCCCACAACTTGCTCCCAGACAATACTGGCAGGTCACTGACTTCCCATAGGACCTGGAGATGGTGCTTCTACATCAACCTGCCCATCGGTGGCTTCACCATCCTTGCAATCCTCATTTTCTTCCGCATCGAGCCCCCCAAGCGCGAAAGGTTGAGCTTGCTCGCCCAGCTCAAACAACTAGACCCCATCGGCTTCTTCTTCTTCGCCCCCTCGATGATCTCGATCATTCTCGCCCTCCAGTGGGGAGGCTCGCCCGAGTTCCCATGGTCAGCCCCCAGGATCATCGGCCTGCTCGTCACCTTCGTCGTCCTCTTCGCTATCTTCGTGGCCGTTGAGTTCTTAACACCAGAAACCGCGATGGCTCCCGCCCGTGTGGTACTCAACCGCTCCATCGCCGGCAGCATGTTCTTCCTCCTGCTCCTCTCAGGCGGCATGATGTGCGTCGCCTACTATCTTTCGGTCTGGTTCCAGGCAGCGCAGGGCCAGTCAGCCACCCAAGCCGGCATCCGCTCTCTCCCCTTGGTGCTAGGTCTCGTTGTCATGGGCATTATCGTCGCCGTATTCACCCAAAAGGTCGGCTACTACGTACCAGGGATGCTTGCCGCCCCCGTTCTTTGTTCCATCGGCGGCGGACTGCTGTCGACTCTCCACCCAAGCTCCGGACAAGGCAAATGGCTCGGCTATCAGGCCCTGTACGGCTTCGGTATCGGCTGTGGCTTCCAAAGCTCGATGATACCCGCACAGACCGTCTTGTCGCGCTCCGACGTCCCGCTTGGTGTCTCTCTTATGTTCTTCATGCAGCAACTCGGCGGCGCGGTCTTCCTGGCCGTCGGCCAGAATGTCTTCTCAAACAAGCTGGTTGAGAGTCTGTCTGGCGTTGCGGGACTCGACCCGCAGGTCATTGTCAATACCGGCGCTACTGATCTTCGAAAAGTTGTACCGCCGGCTGAGATGGACGCCGTTGTGGAAGCATACAGTTATGCACTGACGCGCGTGTTTCTCCTGGCAGCTGTGCTGAGCGCTGTCATGCTGCTTGGGGCGGCTGTGGTGGAATGGAAGACTATCAAGAAGAGGCGAGGGGCCGAAAAGGGCGCTGTGGCCGAAGCTGGGGAGGGTAAGGCTTCGGGAGAGGGCGCTCAGGGTTCGGGTGTTAGTGAGAGTGGAGAGAAGGCAAAGTAGTAGAGCCGCGTCGCGATAGAATTGTATACCCACCTCTGCTCACATAGACTCATGTATGATGGAAAGATAATTTGTATTTGGTTTTGGGTTTTATATGATCCAGAAATTTATCTCCGCTTCTTATCCACAAGAAAGGAAATTCCGCCCAGAGCACCATTTCATAGACGACAAATAATCGGGTTCGTCTCCTAGGATCGTCCACCTGTTTTTGCACACCACTCAATGTCAGCCAAAGTTTGAGCGAAGGAGAGCCCGCAAAAGATGTCAGCATGAAAATCCTTTGTTCAGCAGCTCACTTCGGTGCTCTAGTTGTCCCAGGAGAGCACCCTTTGTCGCATTCTATAACAGCAGCAGACGATGGAGGGGTTTGATCTTTCAGTCTCTTTGTTCACGAAACACAATGTTCTTGAGGCTTGGCTGACGCAGCATTTCTAGTTCCATATAAGCGCTCGTAGCCTCTAGAATGCCACGTTCAGAAATTCATCAAGATCAACCTTCTCTTGCGTTCCAATTCTCCTGGGTAGAATCTCTCTCCATCTTAGAAACATCCCATCCCGTAGTAGAACGCAGAGCAGTGGAAGCAGAAACCATGGGGCGCGGAATGAGAAACGCATTCGAAAGCCCGGACCGTATGAAATCGGTCCGAATCGGCTTCGTCTTCGACATGGATGCCCTGGTGACAACCAACGCCGAGGGCGCCCTAGTCGCCCGCGATGGTGTCGCCGACGTGATCAACTACTTCTATGGCAACAACATCGCATACGTCGTCTTCCACAACGGCGTCAAGGTCACCGAGCGAGATATGGCCCGGCTCCTCAACGACGCCTTGGCCCCCTGCCCGCCGATGGACTTCCCCAACATGGTGCTTCCCACGTCTCCCCTGTGCGGCCTCCTGGACGCCAAGAACACCATCGTGGAAAGGACCGTCCTCGTCCTCGGCGGCAGTGGCGAAGACGCCCGGCGTCTCGCCCACGAAAACGGCTACCCCTGGGTCATCACCTCGTCCGACGTTGCCCGGTACTACGATAACTTCAAGAAGTACCACAACCCGGCCAACGACGCGCCGCCAGACCTTCCGCAGGGCGACCGCTCGCCCTGGCGCCTGAAGAGGTCCAAGAAGCACCTCCGCATCGAAGGCATCCTCGTCTTCTGGGAGCCCGAGGACCGCGAGCTCGATGTCGAGCTCATCCTCTACCTCATCATGAACTGCGGCCGCCTCGGCTACGACTGCACAGAGGACAACGCAAAGCTCACCCAGGAAGACCTCGTCGACAAGATTCAGCGCAACATGCCGCCGGTGCACATGTGCACCGTCGACAGACCCGCACCTTCGCCCGAGGGAGTCCCTGCGCAAACTTTCCTCCAACTCCTGCAGTTTCGCTGGCTTACCAAGAGTGCAACCCTCGGCCGGATAGACCTCAAACTCACACTGTACGGCGGTCCCCCCGATGAGAGGCTCTTCCGCTGTATCGACCGCAGCCTTGGCCAAGCCGACAAGCCCCTGTATGCGATTCAGAAGGGCATTGACGCCCGCGATGACGACTTACACGTCCCTCCCGTACGCTCCGTTTATACGGTTGGCGTCCCCAAATTTCAGCCCCACGCGGGGGCGAGATGGAAGGATATCCTGCTCGAAGGGCAGGTTATCCCACCGGGAAAGCCGCCGTCGTTTGTGGCGAAGGATGTGAAGAGCGCTGTGGAGCATGGGCTTGTGGAGGGGTATTGGTCTGCTGTTGATGCCGGTTTGAAGCCTATGTGGCCGACGCCGGTGGAACCGAGGCCGGAGGGGATGGTTCCGCTTGAGATAAAGGGTAGGGAGGAGACGAAGAAAGGGTGGTGTAAGCAGGCAAAGGATGTGCTGAAAGCTTGGTTTGGCTGCTGTGGGTTCTTTGGGCGGTAAACGAGCCGAACTGTGGTACTTCTTTGTTGGTACCTAAGATAGCCGGATTGTTTGAACGCCCAGGGCTCCTAGGTACTCCGGGTAGCGTAACTTAAATTTAAGTATCAATTGGTCCATGAAATACATAAAATGATTGTAAATGTTGGTGTGACTGTCCACAACGTTGCTAAGGCCAAGTGTTTTATGCCTATTAATCTGAGATGACTCGAGTTTGCTCTGCCATTATGCTTAGTAGTACGAAGTACCTAGGTACTAATACCCCAAAGAATCATACAGCCCAGAATAACATGGCGGTTTTGTTGGAACTCTAACTAGTTAAGGGAGGATTGGGTTGGCTAGCTGTTTTTGCTTGGTACGGAATTAGTCACTATTATCTGCCACATACAGATAATGTGTGTTTGGATGTCTCCCTTACACGGAAATGCGCGACGGCCGCCAGATCATTCTCCCTTGCCCAACAAACTGGATCCGCCTCCGTTGCCAGAATAAACTATGCAAGTTCTCGATCCAAGAGCTTTCGCAGTTGGTTTCCTTCATTGCGATGCCCTGCCACTTCCCCGACATTGTGGAGAAGTTACCGCGGACACTATATGCATCCCAGAGAATCGACGGCACCGCACGCGGGATTCTGAGAGACACCCATGAAGGGTGAACACAAAATGGGTTTTGCAAACTTCGCCAGTAAATGCCGGTCGCACCAGCTTCACAGATCCCACATCGGAATATTGTAAGGTCACCAGCAGCACGGAAGCATGCATGGAGAACTCGCCACTGAACTATGGGTGGCGTGATGCCATCAACGGCGGCGAATGGCTCGGCTGGGGTCTTCATCTGCATCATAGTGTGTGCATTGATACATGGTTCAACTCGTCGGTTATGATGCCGGGACCGAAGAAGCCAAGCGTTCTCATTGAAGCTGGAAGTGGTGGGGGTTCATCTTTTTGGATGGGCAGCGCGTGGAAGGCCTCAAGTGCTTGCTCCAGGAGTTTGAGACGGGTTGGCTGCGCGAACTTCGAAAGTAAATTTTGCAAGGCACTTTGCAAACAACGAAGTATCCCCGGGCATAATGCTTTTTCGCCCATTCAACAACGCCCAATTTCCATGGAGGTTATTAAACGAACCATGCCAGCATAGGATATTGCATGGGGACACAGACAACAACTTCTATAGGCCGATTCGGTTGCTATGGAAGTCGTGTAATAGCCTGTCTTATTGTACCTAGGTGCTAATTGTTAGTGTTATCTTGTCAGACGTTGCTGCATGTTTTGATGGCTCATTTTAGTGTGACAAGTCAGATTTCAATGTTTCCTACCTTTGGGTAACTCGTCAACCTAGAGCAACCGTGGAGTTCAAGCCATGATACAGGGTGGAGATGTGATGCCGATGATACCGAGGCCCTCGCCAAAGGAAAGGGGGCTCCCCACTTCTGTGGGAAACTGTGGGACAATCGATCATACACATTGTATTAAAACAGCAAGCAGGCCTGACTCACACCTACGATTCCCTTTGTTCGACCTGGGGGGTTGGAGAGAATGTGGAAGTGGTAAGACACGGGTTCATCTTTGTGAGATGAATTGACCTTGTAAAAATATTTGAAGTGTTCCGCCGAGAATCTGAACCTTTCTGCAATGAGAAGTATGGTGCTATACTCTTCTTCCCAGACAGATGACGGCGTACTCCGAGGTACTAGTATATCGAGTAAGTCTTGCCGGCCTTTCCCTACTCACCTCCATCCTGTTTGTCCCACTTGCTAGGGACCTTGGTCGGCGGAAGTTTCTTGAGCAACTTGTTTCTCCGGATGCATGCTTTAAGCTGACAGTCTAAGGCTTGACTTGCATTTTCGAAAGCCTTGTATAAGTTGGGTGACCAGCTTTTTGACCGCCCCCCTGTGACGACCCTGCAGGCCGTCACTTGGGCCGGGGCGGCCCGACGAATCCCCCGCAGAAGGAACAGTGCAGAAGGACGGTGTACACTGTCCAGACGCACTGGGCCAGGGGTGCAAAGACCCGAAGCCCCTACGACCAGTAAGAAAGTGCTTAGTGGCCCACAAGGACTGACAACACTAAGCACCACTCAGTTGACTGCTTAGCCGTAACTGCGTGGTGCACCACTAAGCACAACAGACTAAGCAAAGTACGAAGTACCTTTTAGTTAGTTAGTATAGATAGTTATGGTTATGCCCATAACCACCGTAAGGGACTATAGTTCCTCACGCTAGTATTTAATTATTCATTTATGTCCTACTGTTCAGACTTACCTCTGTGCATTATAGTGACAGCGACTTACAGTAACATTAAACCCCCCCTGTTTAGGAGTGTTAGCTTAATAAGCTGTCTTCGGAACGCCCTTTATCTGTTAGCGTCCTGTTATACGTTTTATCTTAACTTACGCCAGTCCTTTTAAGGCCTGTGTTAGGTGCAGGTTGTAATATGATATTAACGTCACAGTTTTAAACGCTGTTTATTAAATTCTTAGATATTACCTCCTTCCCGTTACTAACATGTCGACCTTTAGAAAAGGTAAAGAACTTAAGGAAATGCAGGCTTAGCTACAGCTCCTTATTATTAATAAGTTAGCTGTACGCTTTAAAGAGTTAAACTTTAACTAGTAAGGGCTAGTTAAGGAACTTAATAAGGCTTTCTCTAAAGATATTAAAAGATATATTAGGTTTATTAAGAAACTTTAAAGTTAACTTAACATTATTAAACTAGAGAATAACGACTTTAAAGGCTTATAAAAAAAACGGGTAAAGTTTCCCCCTCCCTTACGCTTTAAGGGAGATTTTATATAGTTAAAGTCTTAAATAGCTTAGCTTTAGAGTTATATCACTTATTATAATAAGCAGTTCTTTAAGGTAGAAGGAAAGGTTAAGTTCGCTAGAGCTTTACTAGATGGAGTAGCAGCTTATTAATATAAACTATATGTAAAGATAATTAATAACCTCTCTATAGACAGAGTGTGTAAAAAGGCCCCTGAGACTTAGGCCCTTTTTAACGACTTTAACATTTTTATTAACTAACTTTAGACTAAGTTTAAAGAACTAGACACCTTAAGGTAGGTTAAGTAACACTTTATAGCTTTAAAGTAGATGTCTTTAATCCTTAAATTCTTTACACGCTTTAAACTAGAAGCGGTAAAAACTAAGCTTAGTTAGAAAGCTTTAGTAATGCTGTTCTGGAGTGGCTTAAAGGAGTATATTATTAGAGACCTTTACTAAGAAGACCGCTTAGATTATCTTTAAGAACTAGTTAAAATAGTGATTAAAGCTGATAATTAATATTATGATTACTATTATCGAAAGAACTTTTAAAAAGAGCAAACCCTTTACTAGCTAAATAAACTTAAAAAGGGGAATTAGTTAACTATAATAGGTTATCACCTTAATCTAATGGATATTAATATAATAAATTGCTAGAACTAACTTAACTGTGATAAACTTTAACGATAATAGTAATAGAAGTAAGTTAAAGACCTGTCTTAAGTCTAATACTTTAACTATAGTAAGAAAGGCTATATAGTATATTAGTGCCCGTTAGTAAAATAAGTCAGTTAAAAATTAGTTCTGGACAGAGGAAAGTACGTTAAGTTTAACTTAAGGGATATTTACGTTAGGATGGTAAATAACGAAGAAGATTACACTTAGATAGATAAATGTAACGTAGGAGACGAAGAGGAAGAACCTTAAGATGTAATATATCTAATCCTTAAGAGTGTTTTAAAAGAGTTAGTTATAAAGGTGCAGGTTGCTACAGACTAACTTTAAGGAGGAAACTTAAGATAATTAAAGGTGTAGGTTATAAAAGACTGACTTTAGGAAGAAATGTTCTAATTAGCTGTTATAAGCTTTAAGAACCTTACGTTACAGGCTTAGGAATTAAGGAAGTCTAAGAAGAACTTTAACTTAAACCTTATTAAGATAGTAAAAGGAGTTGAAGAATTAGCTTTTTAAGCTATATAAGCGGTAAAATAAACCCTGGAAGGCGAAAGAGAGTAAGTTAAAAGAATCGAGTTAGAAAAACGGAAGTTCTTCTTAACTATGCCTTTTAAGACCTTTAAACACTTTAAGCACGCTAAGTGGATCAGCACCCTTACCTCGTTAGAAGAAGGACAGCTTAGATAGTTACCTTACATTAAAGCCAGTATACTTTAGATTAGTACCTTAAGGGTCTCCTAAGAAGGCATAAAGTAAGCGTATTAGTGAAGGATCTAAAAGTTAAAGGAAAAACATTAGGAGCTGGTAGATAAAGTAAAGGACTTACAGGTCGAAGGCCTTACTGTAACGTTTAAGGACTAAGTAGTGGAAATTAAGTTGTAACTTTGTAATAAAGTTCGCTTTACTAACTAACTTAAATACCGACTCGTTAAGGAAAATTACTTTATGGAAGAATAAGCTAGGTTATTGTTACCTGAGTTTTAGGAAGAAGTTTAGGAGAAGTAATGTATATAGAGATAGGTAGAAGAAGAGAAGAAATAAAGTATTACTTCTCCCGCTCTGTACTCTATAACTGTGGTACCTGCAGTTAACATTAACTACCCTAGTTATAAGGATATACTGTGGATTAACTGCGTGTACGATAACTGCACTCTTAACCGGTATAGTGGGCTTAAGGCACTTTATAACCACTTCCCTAATGTAAAAAGACGGGACTACTCTGTTATAAAGGTAGAGGTAGAAGTAGCTTATTATTAAGTCTCTTACACTTTAATAAGAGAGTCTAATAGCGATAGTAAACGAAAGGTTACTGTAATTAACTAGACCCTTACAGTTTACTAGTAAGGAGGGTTATTTAATAATTACCTAATAGCGATTTATTCCGTCTACCTTAAAGGAAAAGCTAAGGAGTGGTAGAAATAAGTGGACTATAGACGGATCTAAGAGTAAGAGGATATTGTTATAATCTAGTCCTAAAGGGCGTATTATCGACTTATTAAAGACTTCCGAAACATTAAACTGTTTTAAGTCGATTAGACGTTAAGGCGTAAGAACTTAAGAAAAGTTAATTATTAGGTTTACTGAAGTTGCTTGTTTTTCTAGAAGGAATTGGGAAAAGGTTACAGGCCTTCTAAAAGGGCTGGAAACTAGTAGTTTACTAATTAGTAAAAACCTTAAGAAGAAGGAGAGGTATTTAGAGGTTAAGTTAAATAAGACCTTAAGGATAGATAGTTATTATAATTTAGATATTAAAGGAGTATAAGCACTATTCTGTCAGTGTCGACTTAATAGACGGAAGAGAGAAGTTATTTAAAGTAAGAGTAATGATTAATAACGGAAGTACTTTTCACCTAATACACCCCTTACTAATTAACTAAAGGAAACTCCCTAATTAAAAGTATAAAGAGGCTATTCTTATTTAAAATGGAGAAAAAGGTTTATATTAGTATAATAACGGTAAAGTTACCTATTACTTACTACTCTTAATTAAAGTGGACAGGGATAAATAATAAGTAGCCTTTAACGTTATACTAATAATAAAGTATAATATAATCTTAAGTCTACTTTAGCTGGAAAAGTATAACCCTGTAATTAACTAGAGGAGTAGCTACCTTACCTTTAGCAAGTCCCTTAATGGTGATTAATATTTGGAAAAAATTAAAAAAGTACTAAACTGTTTTAAAGATGTATAAAGCACTTAAAAGCACACTAAACTTACGGAACTAAGTATAGTTTAGGTTAGGTTTACTAAAATAGTTAAAGGACTAAAGAGTTTACTATATTACTTAAATAATAATTTAAAAGGTGGAAAGAAGTAAGAAGCTAATTTATAGATAAGTGAAGAAGTTAATTTGTCTAAGATACCTGTAGAGTATAGGAAGTTTACCCTGTTTTGAAAAAAGATACTGTAATTACCAGACTACAGACTGTAGGATTATAAAATTAAGCTGAAGCTAGGAGTAAAGCTCCGTAATTTCCAGCCTTATTACTTAAACCCTTAATAAGTTAAAGCCTTAAGGGAGTATATTAATGAAAACCTAAAGAATAGACTTATTATAAAGTTCTAGTCCCTAGCAAGGTACCTAATGCTGTTCGTCTTAAGGAAGGGAGACGGTAAGTTACGTATAGTTATTAACTACTGAACGTTAAATAAGGGTACGATTAAGAATCGTTACTTATTACCACTTATTATAAAGATAAGGAAATAGATTACTAAAGTAAATTAGTTCTCTAGTTTTAATTTCCCTATAAGGTTTAATTACGTTAGAGTAAAGGAAGAGGACAAGTATAAGACAGCTTTTTAAATTTATAATAAGTATTACTAGTACTATATTATATTAATAAGATTAACAAACACCCTTATAACTTTCTAAAGCCTTATTAACAGTGTCCTCTGCCCTTTCCTCGATAAGTTTATCTTTATGTATTTAAACGACATTCTAGTTTATTCTAAAACTTTAAAAAAGGACTAAAAACATATGTGACAGGTTTTAACGGCTCTTAAAAAAGCGAAGCTGACAGTAAACTTAGAAAAGAGCTACTTTTATATTTAAGAATTAAACTATTTAAGATTTAAAGTAACTTTTAGAAAGCTTAAAATGTAATTAGAGAAGATAAAGGTAATTAAGGATTAGTTTACTCTGAAGAACTAAATAAAGTTATAAGCTTTTATCAGCTTTATAAACTTCTATTAATATTTCGTTAGGTATTTTTATTACAACCTACACCTAACACAGGCCTCGAGAGGACTGGCACAGGTTAAGACAGAACGTATAGTAAGACATTAATAAGTAAGGGGCGTTCTAAAGACAGCTTATTAAGCTAACACTCCTAAATAGGGGGTTTAATATCACTATAAGTCGCTGTTATTATAATACACAGAGGTAAGTCTAAACAGTAAGATATAAATAAATAATTAAATATTAATGTAAGGAATTAAAGTCCCTTACAATAGTTATAAGTATAATTATAACTATTTATATTAACTAACTAAAAGGTACTTTATACCTTATATTATAACCTGCACCTAACACAGGCTTCGAAAGGACTGGTGCAGGTTAAGACAGAACGTATAGCAGGACGCTAACAGGTAAAAGGCGTTCTGAAGACGGCTTACTAAGCTAACACTTTTAAATGGGGGTTTAATGTCACTATAAGTCGTTGTCACTATAATGCGCAGAGATGAATCTAAACAGTAGGACATAAATGAATAATTGAATACTAGCGTGAGGAACTAAAGTCCCTCACAGTGGTTGTGGGTATAACTATAGCTATCTATACTAACTAGGTGGGAGGTACTTCGTACCTTACTTAGTCCGTTATACTTAGTGGTGCACCACGCAGTTACGGCCAAGCAGTCAACTGAGCGGTGCTTGGTGTTGTCAGTCCTTATGGACTACTAAGCACTTTCTTACTGGTTATAAGGGCTTTGGGTTTTTACACCCCTGGCCCAGTGCGTCAGGACAGTGTACACTGTCCCTCTACACTGCTTCCTCTACAGGGGATTTGTCGGGCCGCCCCGGCCTAAGTGACGGCCTGCAGGGTCGTCACACCTTACTTATAATGTTATAAGTACTTATTATATAAGCACTTTACATAGTGTAAGCGTTCTGCTCGTACGGTTTCCTCTGCTTATGGTGTGAGCGCTTAGCACGCCATAAGCAACACTTTATTAATTATAAGGGCTTTAGGTCTTTACACCCTTAGCTTAATACGTAGTATTACCTGTACTGTTTTCCCACACTATTTCTTCTACAGGGGATTTATCAGGCTATCCCGGCCTAAGTGATAGCTTATAGGGTCGTTATATAATTCCCCCCTTTCCACATTCTTTTTCTATAAAGAACTTAAGAGGTAAGTTTCTCCTTTCACCACTTCACTATATAACGAGTGTCTAGCTTATAAGTTTTAAAACGGGAATAGGGTAAAAATATTAACTGCCGTTTAAACCTTATAACCTACATATATACATTTAGTAACAAAATATCCCCTTATTCCTTTTGTAAGTTTACTATCCCTCCGCTTATTTATCGGGTTTCGAACCGATCCGATAGTTATAACTACTGTCTGGAGAGGTACTGGCCTTCTTAGTATAACACTTTTAACATAGGGGAAGCGAAGCTGAAGGCTCTTCTTATTAAGAAGTGTGACCTTAACTTATAAGTCGAGTCCGCTACTTAGTAGCTTTACGAGGCTACTGCTAAGCTTTAAAAGGCTTTAGCACGCCTAACGTGCCTTTATAAGTAGCAGTCCTGCTTTAAGGATAAAGTTATAAAAGTGTTTAACCGTAAAACAGAGCTGTTAAAGTTCTAGGAGGGTAAGGAGGCTAGGCTAGATGCCCCTTTTAAAAACATAAAGTCCTTTAACTGGGGAAACTTCTTAACTAGATCCTTATTATAAGTAATCGCCTTATAACTTAATTTATTACTCCTTCCTTTTAATTAAAACGGCTTTTTAACGTAGTAGTAACGTATTTGCTTTCTTTAGCGAAAAGTTGTGAGTTTAAGTCTTACAAGGGTTTTTATAGTATAGGTTGTAATTTAAAGACTGTAATGCATATTATAACTTTTTTATTATTTTTCTTTACTAACTTCCTTTCTCAACAGTACTTATTTTCGTGGACACGCTTTTCTACCACATACTATTATATAACTAGTTTAAAAGACCTTAAGGTATACTAGATCGCTTTTTACCCTCTAACTCCTTCCTTAGACCTATAGTAAGGTGTAAGTCCTTTAGTTATAAAAGGTAAATTATCCTGTAAGCTACTAGTCTGCAACGTTTTAATTCTCTATATTACTACACGTGTAATTTTATGTAAAGTTTACTGGGAGCTTTGGAGGCCTAGCCTCCTTGTTAGGTCTAAGGTCTTTATAACCTTAATTAAGGGTTTTAATAAATATCTTTCTATACTTACTAAGGAGTTTCCTGCTGCTTCTTAGGCTTTAAATCCTACAGTAATCTTACTCTTTAGTATAGTAATTTAAATATTAGACCTTATCTTATTTCTAATTCTTATTGTTAGTTTTAGTTAGTCTGGATTCTTTCGGTAGAACTCTGTAATTAGGTTTAAGCACTTAAGACTTTTAACTAGTTCTTATAAGTTACTTTTAAGGCTGTAATCTAACTATTTAATAAGATACTTAAATGTATTCTTTCCCTTCTGTAAATCTATAACTTCTTTAACGTTGTACTTATCCTTATTAGTATTGACTTTAACTTTCTTTTCTAGAGGAACTCCCTTTAAGGCAGGTTTTAGAAGATATAGAAAACCTTAATCTGCACCTTTATATTAATAAGTAAGTCTAATTTGTAATTAAAGGTAATAACCTTTTTCTTAATCCGGAACAGTCTGTACCTTTTAAAGTTAAGCTTCTTATTAAGTCGTTTTAAATGTAAGTTTTGTAAGAAAAGGTAGACATAGTCACCCTTTTAAAAAGTCAGTTCTTTAACTTATTTGCTGTTGTAATAAAGTCCTTTTTCAGCACTAATTGCTTAGTTCGGTATTTATTAGTAAATTTCTTTATTCGTTCGCATATAAACTTAAGTTTAGCTTGTAAGTGATTATATAATTCTTACATCTGGTTTACGTAGACTGTAGCTTAGGGGGTACTGGTAGGTAGGTCTTAACGGAGCTTAGGCTCCTTACTGTAATTAGCGAAGAATAATAATATACTTATCGACTTAACTAACGTTATATTATAAGCTATCTGTGTTATTAGTAACAGTTTAAGCTAATTATCTTATTCGAAGTTAATATAAGCCTGGAAATATATTGTAAGTATTTAATTAACTTATTTTATCTAATTATCTGTCTGTAAGTGGAAAGCTGTTAAGAGTTTACTCTTTATACCTATTCTCTGTATTAACCCTTACCAGAACTTCGACACGATTAGCTTATTCTAATCTGTAACGATATTATCTAGTTAAAGGTATTATAAGACCACCTTTTTTTTAAAGATATAAGTAAGTTACTTTACTATTATACCATTAGTCCCAGTGACGCGGTCTTATTCTCTCGATTCGGCGGCGTTTGCCGCCTAATCGGGCGGCTGCGACCGTTTGCATTTCCACCCCCCCTTCTTCCACTTACAGTGGTGTCGACGTAGCGTATCTGGCTCTCCACTGATCACCGCGACTGGTCACCAACCCTTTGGGTCATATAACAGATACCAGCAGCAAAACCCTGTAAGCGCTAGAGTTTTCTCTCCGGTCCAAGCCTCTTCTCACTCTTACTTAATCTCCTAGCTTTGGCTCGTCCTTATTTAGTTATTTTTTCTAAGGATACAGCGTTAGGAGTAAAAATGGCGATTCACCATAGCGGCATTCCGTCACGGCCCCGCTTACATTAGCTGCCTGTCCCGGTAGTCTCGTCCGGACAGCAAACTCCGCGTTGTTTATGCGCTTCTTTGACGGATCTGGACTGATGACGGCCCTCTTGTTTTGCTCGATGCTTAGTCTTCCCACCATGAGCCCTAGACTCGGAAAACGGGATTTGCATCTCGCTCTGCATTTCCGGGCAGCAATCCTGTTCTAGCACCTATTAGCATAGAATTTATATAGTGGCTAGACTGAGCGAGACAGGGGCAATCTGCTTCGATAGTATGAACATCGTTCCTCACAAAAACAGCTTCACCCGACGACTGATCATGACAGCCTCATACAAATTCCCGACAAATTCATACGAATTCCCGACAAATTCATACAACTGTCTCGCATGACCAATCAAGGACTGATTTATAGATACGCTGACGGAACCTAAAGGTATATATTAGAGACATTCCGAGCACAAGCCGCGAATCCCTTTCTCTACGAGCATGGACAGGCAGACGCTGTTGCCTAGAGGCGGTAAGCCAGAACTGAGCATCGTGCCCAAGGTTATCCAGCCAAGCTTTTACCTGATAGCATGGTCTATTTTAAAGCTGATATAGCATTCTCTCCCTCCTTATTTAACGTATTCAAATTTCTAATAATAGCTAGGAGCGAAATTGGCGTCCTGTCACAAACTACGGCTGTACTAAAAAGCACAGAACGTTCATTACTCTGGCAAGTAGTAGTTACTGTTATATCTGACACGTCATATCACTTACACTCTAATCATGTTAGATGTATGGACTCGCTAGCAAGAGCATGAATTCGTTTTAATTCACTTTGTAATTATCAGTCATCGGCGAGTACCTTTTCTGATAGACGAGTTTGGACTTTCCGATCCGAAAGGCCCAGCGCCCGCATTTGGGACTGCAGGCAACTTAGAACTAAGAGGCAATGTGTCCTCACAATCACTGTTCTGCTGACACCAACATCAACAACCGTACCACGACCACAATGGCGCCTAATTTTGCTCACCACAAACGTGTTCTGATTCACAGCCTAATCGACAGTAAGCTACAAAGTGACGATGGCCCAAACAACAACGAGATAGCAGACATAGCTGGCTGTACAGTCGCTTGCAAAATCGGCATCCCCCCGTTGCTCTTAAAAATTCTAAGCACTAACCACGCTAGCTACTCTTAGCGCTGACATAGTGGTTTTCCCTTCACAACGGGCTAAAATTGCAGTGATTGAGGAACAAGGCAGTCTCGCTGCGGTTCCTGACCAAAAATCTGCCTCGTGAGTACGGCACCCACGTGATTCCCCCAAAGCTTTCCCACTGCATCGCCAGAACAGAGCCCAATCAACAGACCAAGCCAGTGTTTCCCACGTCAAATCGCCGGCTACAACGCTTAGGGCGATACAACTCTCGCATTACATTCGGTGAAGTAAGTCGGCCGTTTGTTATCCTCACCCCTTATGTGTCGTGCTAGCGGCAGGTAGGGGCGCCGCTAACAAGTTGAGTCGGGCGGAAAGACAGAACCGCATCCGACGTGCCCGTGCGCCAACTTGCATGTGCTAGGCCTCTAACGGGAAAGACCTCAAGGAAACAGTTCAAGTCGTCTGGGTGACTCAGGTCCAGAGGGCAGAGCACGGTACAGGTTACTTCCCTCTTTCAGTAGTATAGATACCATCATCGTGCCCACGATGGGTGAGGGACCTTTGGTTCCTCACGCTAGCAATACATTGTTCTGTTGAGATCTGTTGTTCGGAACTCTGGATTCGCGACCCGCTTTGACGGTGTATTCACCCCTTGAGAATTGTGCTAGCCCTCTTTCATCATCTTGCCTCTACCGCCTTTGGGAGCCCCTCCCTACGCTCTGTCTTCACCTGGGTCACCTCGGTGTATCGGGGACGGGCCGTAACAGTTCCATAGACATGAGTTCTAGCCGCGGTGCTTGGAAAATCTAGTTGGATGCGTGAGCAGACGAAGGGGGGTTCTATGGAAGCCCGTAGAAGTTCATGGAAACTCGCAGCAAGTGGACACCTTGTCCACTTTCCTCTGATAGGCCAGAATTAAGTCACATGATATTACCCCTGGCGACTTATCGCTAGTGCTGCCTGCTAGCGCCAGCTTCTGCATCGTACATCCTGTCAGATTCAGAGAGCCCCTAAGCCCCCTGAATCATGTGGCTGACAGAATGCCTTGCACTGCCGCAGTATTAGTGATATACAGCCACCGCCAGGCCGAAGGCTGGCAATAGGTCTATAAAAGAAAGGGTCCTGGCTTGCAGCTAGAGCCCGAGGACAAGCAATACAATCAAGCAGTTGCAACCACCCTTTATTTCCACAGTTTCCAGTGTGCACCGTTTCTGACACATCCTTACCTTCCACGCAATTTCATCTCTTTCCCTACGCCAGTTCAATAAACGTTCCGACTAGCAGCGCGATTTTCGTACAGTCGGTGCTGAGGCACATTTGGTTGAGCTTTATAGCATAGCGCATCCTTCTCTGACAGCCTACGTACCATCTCCCACCTGCTGCCATTGGTAAATTCCACTGGAAACCATGCGACTCCTACAATACAACCGCGATGAAAGTTTCACTTTTACGAATGACCTGGCTACTGATGTACCTGAATACGCCATACTCTCGCATACATGGGGGTCAGACTTCGACGAGGTTACCTATCGAGACTTGGTAGATGGTGCAGGGAAGGGTAAAGCTGGCTATGAGAAACTTAGTTTCTGTGCGAAACAAGCAACGCATGATGGCCTGCAGTATTTCTGGGTAGACACTTGCTGTATCGACAAGGCAAGCCAGAATGAGCTCTCAGAGGCAATCAACTCCATGTTTCGCTGGTATCAAAATTCGGCTCGATGCTATGTGTACTTGTCGGATATATCAGTCACACATTGGGGTGGGGGTAAGCAACCGCCAGAAATCGCACCGGAAGTAGCTTTGGGAGCGAGTAGATGGTTTACTCGAGGGTGGACACTCCAGGAACTTCTCGCGCCATCATCTGTCGAATTTTTCACCCGAGACGGTTATCGGCTAGGCGACAAAAAGTCTCTCGAGCAAAAGATTCATGACATAACCGGGATTTCCATCCCAGCACTTCGCGGAAATCCACTTTCTCAGTTCAGCGTTGAGGAGCGATTGAAGTGGGCAGAGACGCGCCAAACTTCGCGCGAAGAAGACTGGGCGTACTCTCTGCTGGGCATCTTTGGTGTCTTTATGCCGCTCATATATGGAGAAGGAAAGGATAATGCACTCCGCCGGCTTAAGAATGAAGTTGCTAGGCTAGATGACCACTCTCAACGCTACTCTTCCACATCTGCGGGACCGGGGAAGCTGGGAGTTACAAGGGAGTCAGTGGTGAAGGCTGTAGCTGAAGAATCAGCCAAGGAAGCACTTCTTGAAGCCGAGAAAGAGCTCGAGCAGAGGCGGATGGGATTTTTCATGTCGACGAAGCTTATCCGAGGTCCAATCTGGGGAATTCTCCACGCGAAGCCGTGGACTGTCATCACCGAGGATGTCCTTATGGATACTAAAGAACTCACTAAGACAGCGAGATTTTGGACTTCTGGGCAGTACCGCACGGTATACCCCGAGGACGAGCCTGGATCAGAGATTATTCTTAGTGTAGACTGGGGTTTACACACCGAACTGGAATCTCCGGTATTGGACTGGGCAATTAGTACGGCCGATTCATTATTCTACCCCGGAGTACACACCGGGCGTCTAGAGCTCAAGAAAAGACGACAGATCGACTCCAGCCCGCTAGACCTTTTCAACACCGTTTTAAAGATGACGTGGGAATCAGGCATCTTCTCCCCCTTCCCAGACTCTGATACAGGGTTCATGAGCAGTGTCGGGCCGCTTGAAGAAGGCGGATGCCTTGTTCTTACCCAAGCCCTACAAAGCTTAGCCTATTCTCTCATCCACGGCCCCTTTGCCCCTCCGGAGACAACATCGCCAGGTACGGAGGTATTCGCCTGGCATAAGATGGGTGGCAAAGTTCGAGTCTACTTTGATGCCCCGAAATACAGCGTTGTCAACTCCTTGGCCTGGCAGGACCGTAGTATCCGCGCCGCAGCCTTTTTTTCCAATGCTCTCAACCGAGACTTAGAAAGCCTCGGCCCGCTCGACTTCGTCAGGCTGCCAGAGCATTGCCTTGAGGTGTCGAGGGTGGCCTGTGGAGAATTGGTGGAATTTTACAATCTGGAAGGAGAGATCCAGAATCAAATTGATGCCGAAACCCATGCGCGTGGTGAGAGTAAACATGTTGTGAAAGAGCCGTCCTGGATCTTAGATTTATCATACTCTCCAGGCGAGATACGATCCTACTCTGCCTGGATCTGCAGGGACCGCGTGTGGGCAGGCCGCATTGCGAGGCTCGCGGGCCTAAAACTGCTAGCGAGGGCGGCGGCGGCATTAGGCGAGAGCGAGAGTACGGGGGGGACTGGAGAAAAAACTTAATCGACTAAGTAGAGCCCTCTTGAGCTTCTTTGGTGGCATCAAGCCTTCTTATGAGCCTTACGTTGCTTAGCCAGATAGCTAAAACGAGAATGATTGCGTCTAATGCCATCCCCACCTACAGTGCCGGTAGCTAGCAAGCCGGTTCCTTCAATCTGCCCCGCGGTAGTGCTGACTTCTTGAACTTCGAAGCTGTTGCTCAGTGGGCTTCTGAGCACTATAGTATAGGCTGCAGAAGTCTGGAAGACTTCTGTAGTACAGAAGGCTTCCAAGAACTCAGGGGGAAAAGTGCAAGCACAGTCGGCCGGAGGCCTACTGCAAAGAGCCGAGTGCAGATGATGTTCTCTCTGCAAAAGGGGTACAACAGCAGTGCTGAGGGAGAAAAAAGAGTGGTGATTTCTGTCTATCTACTGAGAACTAGATACAGGAGAGGAGAGGGCCTATTATAGACTGTGGGAACATTTGGAAGCATTCCAAAGGTTTCTACTATTAATGCAATAATAGAATAGTGTGGTGGAGCTCCCCCTGGGAGCTTGCGTAAGCTCTATGGCTCTGGAAGATTCTAAAGTGTGTTGTTCGGAGCCCTGGGGGCTCCGGAGGTTCAGGGTCCCCTAAACCTTTTAGAAGGTTCGGCACAGCCGAGCGTTGCAGGGCACTTGATGCGTACCCTGCAGCTGCTGACAAGTGCTGCAGATAGCTACAGCACCACAGGTGCTGTAAAGCAACAGTTCCAAAGGCTATATTTTAACAGAAGTTCTAGGGGGTCTTCTAACGGAGTCTGATGATTCGAACGTACGCTGAACACATGTTGACGCTCGACATAGTCAACAAACTCAGCAACCTCTATATGTCCAGGCCCGGCTTAACGAGGCCGAGGCGATGTATGAGCGGGCTGCGGACACTTCGAGGCTACGAGAAGGCGCTGAAAAATTGAGTCGCTACCTACATACTGCGCTTAACGCAAAGGAAAGTATTGCCGGGTTATGTGCTCACCTAGGTCAGCCAGCCAAAGCTAAGGCGTTATATATACGCTGTTAAGAGGGTCTTGAAGTTAGGTTTGGCACAGGGCATGATCGGTATCAGTTGATAAATTTGACGCCAGGTTCTCTTCGAGCCGCTGATACCCTATAATACGCCAGAAACGGTGCACACTGGAAATTGTAGAAATAAAGGGGTTTGCAACTGCTTGATTTTGTTCCTTCTTTTGGTTTTGACTTGCAGCCAGAACTCCTTTCTTTTATAGGCCTAGTGGTAGGATTCGGCCTTTGTTACTGCGGTGGCTCAGGCTCACTGGCTGTTACGGCCTGCTCCGGGCACACCGAGATGAGCCAGGTGAAGACAGAACGAAGGGTAGGACACCCAAAGGCAGTTGGGAGCAAGTTGACTGAATAAGGGCTAGCATAACTCTCACAGGATAACACTGTCAAGCAAGGCGCTGATCCAGAGATGGGGACTGCAATTAATCACAAAGGAACAGTAAAATTGCTAGCGTGAGGAACCATGACTCCTCACACTCCACCGCAGGCACGATAATGGTATCTATACTACTGGATACAGGACGCAGATTGTCCGTTTCTAAGTAGTTTAGCACTGGGGGAAACTGAGCAACACCTTACTGGTCGGAGGGGCTTCGGGTCGTTGCACCCCTGGCCCAGTGCCGCACTGTTGTGGGCACTGCGAGAACCGCGCGGGTTAAGGTTAGGCCGCGCCGGCCCTGGTGACGGGCTGCGGACGTCACACCGGCGCTCTGGTAATGCATACCCAGGGCCCTAAACTCCCTTTTATTCTAACTACAAGCCTAAAGCCCCAGAACCCCTTTCTTTTTGACAAGATGGCCGCACAGAGCAGCGGACTAACCGGGGTCAAGGCGCTAATTCACGCCTGCCGCCTGCATTACATTCCGGCAGAAGGGGCCAGGATGGTTCTTATTTCGCGGGCATCCAAACTTCCCATATACCTCTTCTTCACTTACCAGCCGCATCTTTTTTTCTCTCGCAAGAGAGCACCAGATGCATGCATCGTGAGGTCGGGTAAAGTGACTGCGTGACCTGACATCAGCACATCTCATATCAGCAGGCACGTTTGTGCTACGAGACACAGTGTGAAATTGCCGACGCGAGACCTCGTGCGACCCATTACTTGAGGCTTCAGCCTATCTCGTAACAATTGGGACTTGTGTTACCGCAGTACCTAACGAACCCGTTGCACGCGCTCTGGTTATCATCATTCTCTGGGCCGTAGGCGTCTTCAACAGTTGTTCTTGCTGGGGAAGTGCGCTGTGGGTGTCCGAGGTTGTTATCCCGCTGGTCACCGCTGGGTTCTACACGGAGCAGGGCCAGACCATCTTCCCTTGGATTGTGGCTCCAGTCTTGATTTTTCAGCTCTTTTTCTGTGCGGTCGTTATTCTTGTCAATTAGGGTGGTGTGTATGTCATACAGTGGAATGAGGGGCTGAGGAGAAGGGTGTGAAACGGGGGGCAGTAGGAGGTTTCGGAGAAGGAGGCTGCTCGGAGAGAGGCGGCACGGAGGCAACGCGCGGAGAAAGAAGAGACTCCAGGAGCGACAGTTGAGCAGGTAACTGTGAGGCAAACGGCTGCAGAGCCTTCTCAAGGACTCGCTGGAGGAAGGGTGGATGAAGAGTTGGACGAGTCTCTTCACGGTGCAACTCCATTGCATCAAGGGGAGTGGTTCGATGCGCAAACCCACATAAATGTCGAAAAGGTATCGAACGAGGCTTCAAAGGCTCATTCGCGACAGGATGAGAAGCCCAATCCTGTGGGCCAAACAACCTAGATTCTTGAATGTCGAGTTTTAGGGGACAGGGGACAAAAGGTGAACGCGAAGGTGGATTATGGCAACTTTGGAATCCAAAAATATGACCGCAGGTATTACCTGATCCTTTAGCAAGCAGCGGAACTCCCCGAAAACCAAGAGCAGACGACGGCAAACAACATCAATAGGACGTGGGCATTTACATCTATTGTCGGGAATTACACACCCATCGGGGACTCGTGGGTGCCCACAATTTTTTGGGTTTTCCCCCAAAAACCTCCCGAGGGCATATATTTTACATATAGGCCTTAGAGCCCCCAGGGCATCAGCTCCTGGCAGAAGTGAAGAGACGTCAACTTGTCATGTACCTTCCCGTCCATGCGTCGAATATCAGCGGCATCCAGGTCTACCCCGGAAAGGCCGGGCCTTGGGAATGTCGCAGCCAGAGCTAAACCACAACCCACCGGACCTCTAACGCAAACCCGGCCACAACTACTACAGCCAAGGTCAATCCCAGTCACTACTATTCCATCCTTGTTACTACCAATGGCTTGCTATCTTTAATGTTTATTTTACAATAGACAAGTTAAAAGGCCTGCCCGGGAACATGGTCAGACCATATTCCTTTTCGGCCATGTACCTGACTCACGAACGAGTAGAATAATAAAATCCCAAGATATCTCAAGGTTGATACAGTCAACAAGTTCCGGATACTTCTGGTTAACTCCCGGCCAAGCCACCAGTTCCGGAGATGTGGTACATGGTCCATGAACCGCTTGCTCAGCCACGCATCGCCCGGAGCGTAGAGGTGCAAGTAATGGAGATGAGAAAGAGGGTACTAGGGCCGGAGCATCCCTCGACGCTGATCAGCATGAACAACTTGGCCTTCACCTAGCAAGACCAAGGTCGTCTTGATGACGCATAGAGATTGATGCGTCAGTGCGTTCGGCTTCGGCAGAAAGTTCTTGGCACCAGTCATCCCTATACACAGTTCAGTCTTTCTACGTTATATGGATGACAACAAGCGGGCAGTCACCAAGATGGCATAGGTGAGGAACAATAGCCGGAAGCTTAGATGGAGCAATGTACTGTATTGTAACGAAGTTTTAGACGTTCGCAGACTAGCTAAGGTAGAGTATTTTGAATCCTCATCTTGATATTACAGTAAAATGATGCTAGGTTTATGAGATACTCGAGGGAGTGTTGTAAATCATAATGGTATGCTAAACGATTGTGGGTTATGTAAGCAAAGCTGTGTTTAGGATATTTGACAGTGGGAGCAGCACAGTATAAGCGCCAAGAGGCTTAAAAGCAGGCTGTTAGATAATTGAACAGTGAGTAAAAAGCGAAAGTCTATTTCGCTAGTAACTATATAGCCTAGTCTAAGTTAACTTATGGTGACGGCTTACAGGTAGTTACAACTTCGCTTAATGACATGTTAGATATAAGAAAAGGGCGTGGCTATAGCTGGACATTATGACCTGAAGAGTATGTATAGCCTACAAGAGTTAGCTTTCATTTTAGATACCGCTTAACTAGGCGGGGAAGGCCGCGACACTGAGACTATACTGCGTGGTAGCGACAGTGGTGGCAAAGAGCAGCTTAGGCCAGCTGAACTGACTGCGCCAGTTCAGCTCCCCTGAGCTCTATTCAGCTCAGTCGGCCACACCTTCTTCGTAGCATTCCAGACTTCGGCTAGAGCTCCTTCTTTTCCGACAGTAGGTTAAGTAGGAGATAGGGAAGTGAGGAAGTGGCAAAACCTAGAGGAAGCCATCGAGTGCTTATACTATAAGAGTAATGACGTCATAACCTAGAATTACTAAGGGTCTCTCTTACAAGTCATTTAGTGACTCATAGGAGTGGGAAACAGTGTGGCGATCAGTAAAGAACTGCATATATTACGTTTACACCACTACCGTAAGTGAAAGAAAGGCGGTGGAGCATGTAAGCGGTTAAAGCCGCCTAATTCGGCGGCATCTGCCGCCGAATCGGGAGGTAAAAACCGCAACACTGAGACTAATGGTATTATAATATCTTTTAAAGTTAATAGAAAGTAAGCCCATTTTGTTAATTTATCGATTACTATAAAGATTTAATTATAAGTAACTCTTATAACAGGGTCCCTAAACTTTAAAATCCCAGTAACGAAATTAAATAAGATAGAGCTTTATAATGCCTAAGGTACGGGGAGTGGTTTAAGAAGTTTGTAAAGCTTATAACGTCAGTTTTACTTTTAGTAGTAAATATTACAGTTATTAACTACTTTTTTAACTAGTTTCTTTATTCTTAGGAAGGCGTACACTTATTAGGCTTATATAAGAGTCTTAGCTTAGCTTATATATCCTTTAAGTTGAGACTTATAAACTTGTTAAACGTACTCTTTTCACTTATCTAAGTTGTAAATATACAGTTTCTCTTAGTATCAAAGCTTTATTCTTAGTTTAGGTATGCCGTTTACGCCTTTTAATAGCTGTTTTAACTAATAACCAGTTTTATTATAATTTAAGTGTATTAGGTATTTCTTATTACAGTCCTGCACGTACCTTAAGAAGTCTCTTAAAGGGCACTTATACTTATAGGTACCTTCCGTTAGCCTTCTTACTTAAAAGTCCTGTTATTACTAATATATATTATATTATATTTATAAGTTTATGTAAACGTTAATAGTTTATTTTAGAGTTTAGTTATTTAACACTTATAATATATGTTTTAACGTGCCGTTCTTAGCTTTAATAAATATAATAACGGGGATTAAGACTAGATTAGTATCCTTATAGTCTTATCTCTAGTTAAGAGTATCAGCTCGCTTATTATCTTTTCCTTTAATATAATAGATTTAGAAATAGAATAGGGCTATTAACTCTACTTACTGTGCTTACCGTAGGCTAAGCTCCTTTGTTAAGAAGTACTGGAGGTTATTATAATTTAAAAAGACCTAGACTAGTTCTTCCATACTATTTAGATATAGTACCTACTTAGTAAAGCACTAAATAATTACTATTAGTTCCTTATTGTAGATTAGGTATTATAAAGTTAAGTTATAGATCCCTTTCGATAAAAAGGTAATTAGGTAACGTTTTCCATTATCTTAGATTTAACTAAGTTCTCTATTAATTACAAACTTTAAGAAGTTTATTTTAACTTGAAAAGGTTTTAAAAAATTAGGAAAGGCTAGGATTAGTGCTGTAACGAAGGCGTATTTAAGGTCTTTAAACGCCTTTTACTGCTTATCAGTTTACTTAAATAGTTTACTTATCCTTATAAGTTTATGTAATAGTTTTATAATCTTTGTAAAGTACTAGATAAAGTATCGATAAAAGTTTATAAAGCTAATAAAGGCTTATAACTCTGTTTAGTTCTTCGGAGTAAGCTAATCCTTAATTACCTTTATCTTCTTCAGTTACATTTCGAGCTTTCTAAAGGTTACTCTAAACCTTAAATAGTTTAATTCCTAAACGTAAAAGTGGCTCTTTTTTAGGTTTACTATTAGCTTTACCTTTTTAAGAGCTATCAGAACTTATTATATGTGTTTTTAGTATTCTTCTAAAGTTTTAAAGTAGATTAGAATGTCGTTTAAATATATAAAGATAAACTTATCGAGGAAAGGGTAGAGAATACTGTTGATAAGGCTTTAGAAAGTCGTAAGAGCGTTTGCCAGTCTTATTAGTATAATATAATATTAGTAATACCTGTTACAGGTCTGAAAAGCCGTTTTATACTCATCCTCTTCCTTTACTTTAACGTAATTAAACCTTATAAGGAAATCGAGGTTAGAGAACTAGTTTACTTTAGTAATCCGTTCTTGTATCTTTATAATAAGTGGTAATAGGTAGCGATTTTTAATTGTATCCTTATTTAACGTTTAATAGTTAACGACTATATATAACTTACTGTCTCCTTTTCTTAAGACGAACAGTATTAGGTACCTTACTGGGGACTGGGACTTTATAATAAATCTATTCTTCAGATTCTTATCGATATACTTCTTTAAAGCTTCAGCTTATTAGGAGTTTAGGTAGTAAGGTTAGAAGCTGTAGAGCTTTACTCCTAACTTTAGCTTAATTTTATAGTCTTATAATCTGTAGTTTAGTAATTATAGTATCTTTTTTCGAAAGAGGGTAAACTTCTTATACTTTATGAGTACTTTAGTTAAATTAATTTCTTTGCTTATCTGTAGATTAGTTTCTTACTTCTTTATACCTTTTAAATCGTTATTTAAGTAATGTAGTAGACTTTCTAATCTTTTAACCGTTTTAGTAAACTTAACCTAAACCATATTTAGTTTTAAGGATTTAGTACGTTTTTAAATACTTTGTGTATCTTGAAAGCAGTTTAATGCTTTCTTAGTTTTCTTTAAACAGTAATTACAGTTAAGGGACTTATTAAAGGTGAGGTAACTACTCCTTTAATTAATTATAAGGTTATACTTTTCCAGTTAAGGTAAACTTAAGATTATATTATACCTTACTATTAATATAACGTTAAAGTCTACTTATTTTTCGTCCCTGTCCACTTTAATTAAGAGTAGTAAGTGGTAGGTAACTTTATTATTATTATACTAATATAAGCTTCCTTCCCCATTTTAAATAAGAATAACCTCTTTATACTCTTAGTTAAGGAGTTTCTTTTAGTTAATTAATAAAGGGTGTATTAAGTTAAAAGCACTCCCACTATTAATTACTGCTTTTACCTTAAACAGCCTCCCTTTTCTATCTATTAGGTTAATATTAACTGAATAATGCTTATACTCCTTTAACATCTAAGTTATAATAACTATTTATCCTTAAAGTTTTATCTAGCTTAACCTTTAAGTGCCTCTTCTTCTTCTTAAGGTTTTTACTAATTAGTAAACTACTAGTTTCTAGCCCTTTTAAAGGGCTTATAGCTTTTTCTTAATTCCTTTTAGAAAAATAAGTAACTTAAGTAAACTTAGTAATTAACTTTCTTTACGTTTTCACGCTTTAGCGTCCAGTCGACTTTAAACAGTTTAATGTTTCGAAAATCTTTAATAAGTTAGTAATACACTCTGTAAGATTAAATTGTAATAATATCCTCTTACTCTTAGATCTGTCAGTAATCTGCTTACTTCTACTACTCTCTAACCTTTCCTTTAAAGTATAATAAACACGTTATAATTAAGCAGTTACTAAGTAACCCTCCTTACCAGCACGTGATAAGGGTTTAGTTAACTATAGTAACTTTTCATTTATTGTTATACTCCTTTATTAGGAAGTAGGAGACTTAGTAGTAGGCTAGCTCTAACTCTACCCTTACGACTGCGTAGTTCCGTTTTTAAGCGATAGAGAAGTGGTCGTAAAGGGCTTTAAGCTTATTATGCCAGTTAAAAGTGTAGTTATTATATATACAGTTAATCTACAGTATATCCCTGTAATTAAGGTAATTGACATTAACTGTAAGTACTACAGTTATAAAGTAGGGAATAGGGGAAGTAATACCTTATTTCTTTTCTTCTTCCACTTACCTTTATATCCGTTACTTTTCCTAAACCTTTTCTTAAAACTTAAGTAATAGTAAACTAGCTTATTCTTCTACAAAGTAATCTTCTTTAATAAGTTAATATTTAAGTTAGTTAATAAAGTGAACTTTATTATAAAGTTATAACTTAATCTTTATTACTGTATCTTTAGATGTTACAGTAAAGCTTTCGACTTACAGGTCCTCTACTTTATCTATTAGTTTCTAATATTTCTCCTTTAGCTTTTAAACCCTTCGTTAATATACTTACTTCGTACCTTTTTAAAGGACCCTTAAGGTACTGGTTTAAGGTATATTAAACCTAATATAGGGTAACTATCTAAGCTATCTTTCTTTTAAGGAGGTAAGGGTGTTAATTTACTTAACATACTTAAAGCGTTTAAGCGTTTCGGGAAATACAGTCGAGAAGAACTTCCGCTTTTCCAGCTTAATTCTCTTAACTTACTCTCTTTCACTTTCTAAGGCTTACTTTACCGTTTAAGTAGCCTAAAAAGTTAATTCTTTAACTCCCTTTACCATTTTAATAAGGTCTAAGTTAAAGTCTTTCTTAAACTTTCTTAATTCCTAAACTTACAGCATAAGGTTTTTAAGGCTTATAACAGTTAACTGGAACATTTCTTCCTAAAGTCGGTCTTCTGTAACCTACACTTCCAGCTATCTTAAGTTTCTACCTTAAAGTTAGTCTGTAATAACCTACACCTCTATAACTGACTTTTCTAAGACACCTTTAAGGATTAAGTATATTACGTCTTAAGGTTCTTCTTCTTCCTCGTCTTTTAAGTTACACTTATTTATCTAAGTATAATCTTTTTTATTACCTGTTATCTTAATATAAACGTCTTTTAAGTTAAACTTAACGTGTTTTCCTCCTTTTAAGATTAGTTTCTAACCGACTTACTTTAATGACAGTTACTGCTATGCTATATAGCCTTTCTTACTATAGTTAAAGTATTAGACTTAAGATAGGTCTTTAGACTGCTTTTATTACTGTTATTGTTAAAGCTTATCACAGTTAAGTTAGTTCTAACAGTTTATTATATTAATATCTATTAGTTTAAGGTAGTGACCTGTTACAGTTAATTAATTCCCCTTCTTAAATTTACTTAACTAATAGGGGGTCTGTTCTTTTTAAAAGTTCTTTTAATAATAGTAATTATAATACTAATTATCGGCTTTAATAACTATCTTAACTAACTCTTAAAGACAGTCCAGTCGATCCTCTTAATAAAGGTCTCTAGTAACGTGCTCCTTTAAACTGCTTTAAAACAGTATTACTAAAGCCTTTTAACTAAGCTTAATCTTTACCACTTTTAACTTAAAGCGTGTAAAGAACTTAAAGACTAAAGACGTCTGTCTTAAGGCTATAAGGCGTTATTTAGCCTGCCTTAAGGCGTCTAGTTCTTTAAACTTAGTTTAAAGTTAGTTGATAAACATGTCGAAATTGTCGAAAAAGGCTTAAGTCTTAAGGGCTTCCTTATATGTTCTATTTACGGAAAGGTTGTTAATTATCTTTATATAAGGTTTATACTAATAAGTTACTACTCTGTTTAATAAAGCTTTAGTAAACCTAACTTTTCCTTCCTCTTTAAAGAACTGCTTATTATAATAAGTAATATAGCTTTAAAGTTAAGCTATTTAGGACTTTAACTATATAAAGTCTCCCTTAAAGTGTAAAAAGGGGGGGAGCTTTACTTATTTCTTCTGTAAGCCTTTAAGGTCGTTATTCTCTAGCTTAATTACGTTAAGTTAGGTTTAGAGCTTTTTAATAAGACTGATACGGCTTTTAGTGTCTTTAGGGAAAGCCTTATTAAGTTCTTTAATTAGCCCTTACTAGTTAAGGTTTAACTCTTTAAAGCGTGCAGCTAACTTGTTAACGGTAAGGAGCCGAGGTTAAGCCTGCGTTTCTTTAAGCTCTTTACCTTTTCTAAAGGTTAATATGTTAGTAGTAAGAGGAAGGTAATGTTTAGGAATTTAATACATAGCGTTTAAAACTAAGACGTTAATATTATATTATAACCTGTACCTAATATAAGCTTCGAGAGGACTAGCGCGGGTTAAGACAGAACGTATAGCAGGATGCTAATAAGTAAAGGGCGTTCTAAAGACGGCTTATTAAGTTAGCACTCTTAGATGGGGAGTTTAATGTTACTGTAGGTTGCTGTTACTATAATGTATAGAGGTGAGTCTGAACAGTAGGATATAAATGAATAATTAAATATTAGTGTGAGGAACTAAAGTCCCTTACGGTAGTTGTAGGTATAATTATAGCTATTTATATTAACTAATTAAGAGGTATTTTATACCTTGCTTATAGTGTTACAAGTGCTTATTATGTAAGCACTTTATATAGTGTAAGCGTTCTGCTTATAAGGTTTCCTCTACTTGTAGTGCGAGCACTCGGCACGCTGCGAGCAACTATTACGACCTGCACCTGACACAGGCCTTGAGAGGACTGGCGCAGGTTAAGACAGAACGTATGGCAGGACGCTAACAGGTAAGGGGCGTTCTGAAGACGGTTCGTTAAGCTAACACTCTTAGACAGGGGGTTTAATGTTACTGTAAGTCACTGTTACTATAATATACAGAGGTGAGTCTGAACAGTAGGATATAAATGAATAATTGAATATTAGCGTGAGGAACCAGAGTCCCTTACGGTAATTATAGGCATAACTATAGCTATTTATACTAACTAGCTAAGAGGTACTTTATACCTTGATTACTGTACTTACTTATTATAAGGAGTGATCACAGTGATCAGGATGCCCTTAATTACTGTGATCACTGTGCTCTTAGTAAGATTAGAGTGATCACTTAATAATTAGTCGTAAGGGCTTTAGGTCTTTACACCCCTAGCCCAGTGCGCAGTACTGTACGTACTACCTTCCTGCACTGTTCCTTCTGCAGGGGATTTGTTAGGCCGCTCCGGCCTAAGTGACGGCCTGTAGGGTCGTTACATAATTCCCCCTCTTTAACATTCTTTTTCCATAAAGAACTACTTGTATATTCCTTCTTCTTTTCACTAGCCGTTATATTATCTAACCAGGTAATTAAGAATAGGAGAAACGCAACGCCCTTATTAACTAAACACTGTATTATTAATATTAAGTTTATTCTTACTTTCAGGATCGTTATACCTGTGAAGTGTAATCGCTACCGCCGCCTAAACCTGCTAGACTGTAAGGTAACTAGTAAGAGTAAGTTGTATAACCATTATATAATAGCCAGTAAGACTGTATACTTATCTTATAACGTTTACGGAAACGATCCGTCCGTCCTGCGTGGGGTTCTGGACGAAAAGAAGCGCCTTAACGTTAAGGAGCGTGAAACTGCCCTCCTTCTCCGCGACACAGCCTTTAAGCTTCTGCACTTTAAAGACTAACAGAAGGGACTGGCGCAGCAGGCTAACGAACTTTTTAGCTACAAGTTTGACATTATAGTGGAGGAGGAGCGTAAGGCTTAAGAAGTAACTACGCCAGTTCCTAAGTTTAACTAAGGAAGCCTCCTGGTGGAGCTAGCATACGGTTCTTTTTCCAGGGGGTCGCCGTAACTAGTGACTTCTTCTTAACTTAGTCCATCACTTTTTTCTTTTAATAAACGAAAACGGCCTTTCCTGGCGTAACAGTAGCGCACCTGCTTGTTTTCTTTTTACTGACTTTTTTTTTTAACAGTACTTATTTTCGTGCGGAACGCGCCAGGGACTCCAAAGGAGGCCCAGCCTCCTTATTAAGTCTAAGGTCCTTTTAACCCTGGCTAAGGTTTCTAACAAATATCCTTCCATACCTATTAAAGAGTTTCCTGCCGCTTCCTAAGCTTTAAATCTTACAGTGGTCTTACTCTTTAGTTTAGTAGTTTAGATGTCAGATCTTATCTTATTTCTAATTCTTATTATTAGCTTTAATCAGTCTGGATTCTTTTAGTGGAACTCTATAATTAGGTTTAAGCACTTAAGGTTTTTAATTAGTTCCCATAAGTTACTTTTAAGGCTGTAGTTTAGCTATTTAATAAGATACTTAAACGTGTTCTTTCCCTTCTGTAAATTTATAACTTCCTTAACGTTATATTTATCCTCGTTAGTGTTAATCTTAATCTTCTTTTCCAGAGGAACTCCTTTTAGGGCAGGTTCTAGAAGTGAGATATGAAAAACCTTAGTCCGCACCTTTATATTAATAGGTAAGTCTAGTTTATAATTAAAGGTGGCGACCTTTTTCTTAATTTAGAACAGTCTGTACCTTTTAAAGTTAAGCTTCTTACTAAGCCGTTTTAAATGTAAGTTTTGTGAGAAAAGGTAAACGTAATCCCCCTTTTAAAAAGTCAGTCCCTTAACTTGTTTACTATTATAGTAAAGTCCTTTTTTAAGCATTAGCTGCTTAGTTTAGTGTTTATTAGTAAATTTTTTCATTTACTTACATATAAACTCAAATTCGGCTTACAGGTAGTTATACAGCTTTTATATCTGGTCTACGTAGACTGCAGCTTAGGGGGCGCTAGTAAGTGGGCCTTAACGGAGTTTAGGCTTTTTACTGTAATTAGTAAAAAATAGTAACACACTTATTAACTTAACTGGCATTATATTATAAGTTATCTATATTATTAGTAACAGCTTAAGTTAATTATCTTATTTAAAGTTAACGTAAGCTTAAAGATACGTTATAAGTACCTAGTTAACTTACTTTATTTAACTATCTGTCTATAAGTGGAAAGCTGTTGAAAGTTTGCTTTTCACACTTATTCTTTATATTAACCTTTACCAGAACTTTAACACAATTAGCTTATCTTAATCTGTAATAATATTATTTAACTAAAGGTGTTGTAAAACTACCTCTTTCTTAAAGATATAAATAAGTTACTCCACTATCATGTTCTTTAATATTAATAAGAAGTAAGCCTATTTTATTAATCTATTAACCATTATAAGGATCTAGTTATAAGTAACTCTTATAATAGGGTCCTTAAACTCTGGGATCCTAATAATAAAGTTAAGTAAGATTAAACTTTATAACACCTGTAGTATAAGGAGTAGTTTAAGAAGCCTATAAGGCTTATAACGTCAGTTCTGCTTCTAGTGGCAGATATTACAGTTATTAACCACCTCTTTAACTAGCTTTTTTATTCCCGGGAAAGTGTACGCTTATTAGGCCTATGTAAGGGTTTTAGCCCGGCTTATATGTCTTTTAAGTCAAGACTTATAAACCTACTAAACGTACTTCTTTTATTTATCTAAGTTATAAATGTACAGTTTCTCTTAATATTAAAGCCTTACTTTTAGTTTAGGCGTGCCGTTTACACCTTCTAATAACTACTTTAGCTAATAACCAGTTTTATTATAGTTTAAATATATCGGGCACTCCTTACCATAGTTTTACAGGTGCCCTAAGAAGTCTCTTAAAGGGCACTTATGCTTATAGGTTCTTTCCACTAACCTTTTTACTTAAAAGTCCTGTTATTACTAATAGATGTTATATTTTATTTATAAGTTTATACAGACGTTAATGGTTTATTCCGGCGTCCAGTCGTCTAACACTTATAATGTGTGTTTTAACGTACCGTTCTTTACTTTATTAAACATAGTAACAGGGATTAGGATTAGATTAGTATCCTTATAGTCCTATCTTTAATTAAAAGCATTAGCTTACCTATTATCTTTTCCTTTAACATAGTAAATCTAGAAGTGAAACAGGGCTATTAATTCTGCCTACTGTGCTTATTATAGGCTAAATTCCTTCGTTAGGAAGTATTAAAAGTTATTATAGTCTGAAAAGACCTAAACCAGTTCTTTTATACCACTTAGATACAGTACCTACTTAATAAAGCATTAAATAATCGCTATCAGTTCCTTATTATAGATTAAGTATTATAAAACTAAACTGTGGATCCCTTTTAATAAAAAGGTAACTGGGTAGCGTTTCTTATTATCCTAGATTTAACTAAGTTCTTTACTGATTATAAACTTTAAAGAGTCTGTTTCTATTTAAAAAGGCTTTAAGAAATTAGGGAGGGCTAGAACTGGCGTTATAATAAAAGTATGTTTAAGGTCCTTAAACACCTTTTACTATCTATTAGTCCACTTAAACGGCTTTCCCTTACTTATAAGTTCGTAAAGTAGTTTTATAATCTTTATAAAGTACCTAATAAAACATTAGTAAAAGTTTATAAAGCTAATAAAGGCTTATAACTCTTTCTAGTTCTTTAAAGTAAGCTAATCCCTAACTGCCTCTGTCTTCTTTAGTTACATTTTAAGCTTTTTAAAGGTTACTTTAAACCTTAAATAGTTTAATTCCTAAACGTAGAAATGGCTCTTCTCCAGGTTTACTATCAGCTTCACCTTTTTAAAAGCTGTTAAAACCTGTCACATATATTTTCAGTATTCTTTTAAAGTTTTAAAATAAATTAAAACGTCGTTTAAATATATAAAGATAAACTTATTAAGGAAGGGGTAAAAAACACTGTTAATAAGGCCTTAGAAAGTCATAAGGGCGTTTATCAATCCTATTAACATGATATAATACTGATAATACTGTGACGACCCTGTAGGCCGTCACTTGGGCCGGGGCGGCCCGACAAATCCCCCATAGAAGGAACAGTGCGAGAAGACAGTGCACACCGCCCAGGCGCACTGGGCCAGGGGTGTAAAGACCTGAAGCCCTTACGACTAGTAAGGTGCTGCTTACAGTATGCCGAGTGCTTACATCGCGAGCAGGAGAAACCTCACGAGTAGAACGCTCACGCGGTGCAGAGTACTCGCATAACGAGCACTCGCGACACTACAAGCAAGGTACGAAGTACCTCCTAGTTAGTTAATATAGATAACCATAGTTATGCCTATAACCACCGTAAGGGACTTTAATTCCTTATATTAATATTTAATTATTTATTTATATCTTACTATTCAGACTCACCTCTATGCATTATAGTAATAACGACTTACAGTAACATTAAACCCCCGTCTAAGAGTACTAGCTTAATAAGCCGTCTTCAGAACGCCCCTTACTTATTAACATCCTACTATACATTCTGTCTTAACCCGCGCTAATCTTTTCAAAGCCTATATTAAATGTAGGTTGTAATACGATATTAACGTTAAAGTTCTAAACGCTATTTATTAAACTTCTAGATATTACCTTCCTCCTACTAACATATTAACCTTTGGAAAAAGTAAGAAGATCGAGGAAACGTAAGCTTAACCTTAACTCTCTACTATTAATAAGTTAGCTATATACTTTAAAGACTTAAACCTTAACTAGTAAAGATTAGTTAAAAAACTTAACGAAACTTTTCCTAAAGACATTAAGAGCTATATTAGTCTTATCGAAAAACTCTAAGCCTAACTTAACACTATTAAGCTAAAGAATAATAACCTTAAAGGCTTACAGAAGAAACAGGTAAAGCTCCCCCTATTATTACACTTTAAAGGAGACTTTATATAACTAGAGTCTTAGATAACCTAGCTTTAAAGTTATATTACTTATTACGATAAGTAGTTCTTCGAAAAAAAAGGAAAGGTCAGGTTCACTAAAGCCTTACTAAATAAAGTAACTACTTACTAATATAAACCTTATATAAAGATAATTAATAACCTCTTTATAAATAAAGCGCGTAAAGAAGCCCTTAAGACTTAGGCTCTTTTTAACGATTTCGATATGTTTATTAACTAACTCTAAACTGAGTTTAGAGAACTAAACGCCTCTAAGCGGGCTGAATAGTAACTTATAACCTTAAGATAGATGTCTTTAATCCTTAAGTTCTCTACACGCTTTAAACTAAAAGTAATAAAGACTAAACTCAGCTAAAAGGCTTTAGTAATGCTATTCTAAAGTAACTTAAAGGAACACATCACCAGAGATCTCTACCGAGAAGACTGACCAGACCACTTATAAGAACTGGTTAAGATAGCTATTAAGGTTAATAATTAGTACTATAATTACTATCATTAGAAGAACTTTTAGAAAGAACAGACCCTTTACTAGCTAAGTAAACCTAAAAAGGGGAACTAATTAACTGCGATAAGTCACCATCCCAAGCTAATAGATATTAGTATAGTAAACCGTTAGAACCGACTTAACCGTAATAAGCCTTAGCAATAATAGTAATAGAAACAGCCTAAAGATATATTACAGGTCTAATACTTTAACTGTAATAAGAAAGGATATATAATATAGTAATGTCTATCACTAAAGTAAGTAAGTTAGAAACCTGTTTTAAAAGGAGGAAAGTACATTAAGTTCAACTTAGGAGATATCTATATTAAGATAACAGGTAACGAAAAAGACTGTACTTAAATAGATAAGTATAAATTAGGAGATAAGGATAAAATAGAAGAACTTTAAAACGTAATATATCTAGTCCTTACAGGAGTTTCAGAAGAGTCAGCTATAAAGGTGCAGGTTGTAAAAGACCGACTCTAAAGTAGAAACTTAAAATCACTAAAGGTGTAAGTTACAGAAGACTGACTTTAGGAAGAAATATTCTAGTTAGCTATTACAAGCCTTAAAAACCTTACCTTATAAGTTTAAGAACTAAGGAAGTCTAAGAAGGACCTTGACTTAAACCTTACTAAGATAGTTAAAAGAGTCGAAGAATTAGCCCTCTAGGCTACACAAGCAGTGAAGTAAACCTTAGAAAGTAAAAGAAAATAAGCTAAGAGAATTAAATTAGAGAAACGGAAGTTCTTCTTAACAGTACCTCCTAAGACTCTTAAACACTTTAAGTACACTAAGTAGATCAGCACCCTCACCTCTTTAAAAGAAGGATAGCTCAGATAACTACCCTACATTAAAGCTAGTGTACTTTAAACCAGTACCTTAAAGGTCCTATAAGAAGGCATAAAGTAAGCATATTAACGGAAGGTCTAAAAACTGAAGGAAAAATATCAAGAGCTAATAAACGAAGTAAAAGACTTATAAGTCGAAAGTCTTACTGTAACGTCTAAAGATAAAACAGTAAAGATTAAGTTACAACTTTATAATTAAGTTCACTTTACTAACTAACTTAAATACTAACTCGTTAAGGAAAGACACTTTATAAAGGAATAAGTTAGGTTACTATTACTTAAGTTCTGGGAAGAGGTTTAGGAGAAATAACGTATATAAAAGTAAGTAGAAGAAGAGAAAAAATAAAGCGTTACTTCCCCCGTTCTGTACTTTATAACTGTAATACCCGCAGTTAATATCAACTACCCCAGTTATAAAGATATACTGTAAATCGATTACATATATAATAATTACACTTTTAACCAGTATTATAAACCTAAAGCCTTTTATAACTACTTCTTAAGCATATAAAGACAGGACTACGCTGTTATAAGAGTAAAGTTAAAACCAGCCCACTACTAAGTCTCCTACTCCCTAATAAGAGAATCCAGTAATAAGTAGAAGGTTACTATAGTTAACTAAACCTCTACCACGTATTAACAAAAAGGAATACTTAATAACTGCCTAGTTATAACGTGCTTATTACACCTTAACGGAAAAGCCAGAGAGTAGCAGAAACAGGAAGACTACTAACAGATCTAAAAGTAGAAAGATATTACTACAATCTAAGCCCACAGAGCGTATTATCGATTTATTAAAGACTTTAAGAACATCGTACCATTCGAAGTTAACTGGACATTAAAGTGTAAAAACTTAAGAAAAATTAATTACTAAATCTACTAAAGTTACCTGTTTTTCTAGAAAGAATTAGGAAAAGGCTGCAGGCCCTTTAAAAGGGCTAGAAACTAGTAGTTTACTAATTAGTAAAAACCTTAAGAAGAAGGAGAGGCACTTAAAGGTTAAGCTAGATAAGACCTTAAGGACAGATAATTACTATAACTTAAATATTAAAGGAGCATAAGTATTATTCCGTTAGTGTCGGCTTAACAGATAGAAAAGGGAAGCTATTTAGGGTAAGAGCAGTAATTAATAACAGAAGTGCTTCTAACCTAATATACCCCTTATTAATTAACTGAAGGAAACTCCCTAACTAAAAGTATAAAGAGGTAATTCCTATTCAGAATAAAGAAGGAGGCTTATATTAATACAATAACGGTAAAGTTACCTACTACTTACTACTTCTAATTAAAGTAGATAGGGATAAATAATAAGTAGACTTTAACGTTATATTAATTACTAAGTATAACATAATCCTAAATCTACTTTAGCTAGAAAAGTACAACCCTATAATTAACTAAAGGAGTAGCTACTTTACTTTCGGTAAGTCCCCTAGCTATAATTACTGTTTAAAGAAAGTTAAGAAGGCATTAAACTATTTTAAAGATGCACGAAGCACTTAAAAACACGTTAAACCCTTAAAACTAAGCACAGTTTAGGTTAGGTTTATTAAAACAGTTAAAAGATTAGAAAGTCTACTGTATTACTTAAATAACAATTTAAAAAGTAAAAAGAAACTAAAAGCTGATTTATAAATAAGCGAAGAAGTTAACTTATCTAAAGTACCCGCTAAATACAGAAAGTTTACTTTATTTTGAAAAAAGATACTATAATTACTAGACTACAGACTGTAAGACTACGAAATTAAGTTAAAGCCAGAAGCGAAGCTTTACAGCTTCTAACCTTACCACTTAAACCCCTAGTAAGTTAAAGCCCTGCAGGAGTATATTAATAAAAACCTGAAGAATAGGTTTATCGTAAAGTCCTAATCCCTAGCAGAGTACCTAATATTATTCGTCCCACAGAAGGGAGACAGTAAGCTATATATAATTATTAATTACCGAACGTTAAATAAAGATATAATTAAGAATCACTACCTATTATTACTTATTATAAAGATATAAGAATAGATTATTAAAGTAAATTAGTTCTTTAGCTTTAACTTCCTTATAAAGTTTAACTACGTTAGAGTGAAGGAAGAGGATAAGTATAAAATAGCTTTTCGAACTTATAACAGGTATTATTAGTATTATATTATACCGATAAGATTAACAAATGCCCCCGTAACTTTCTAAAGCCTTATCGACAGTGTTCTCCACCCCTTCCTTAACAAGTTTATCTTTATATACTTAAACGATGTTTTAATCTATTTAGAAACTTTAAAGGAATACCGAAAGTATATATAACAAGTTTTAACAGCTTTTAAAAAGGTAAAGCTAACAGTAAACTTAGAAAAAAGCCACTTCTATATCCAGGAATTAAACTATTTAAGGTTTAAGGTAACCCCCGGAAAGCTTGAAATGTAACTGGAGAAGATAAAGGTAATTAAGAATTAGCTTACTCTGAAAAACCAGAAAGAGTTATAAACCTTTATTAGCTTTATAAACTTTTATCGTTATTTTATTAAGTATTTTACGAAAATTGTAAGATTACTTTACGAATTTACAGGTAAAGGAAAGCTGTTTAAGTAGACTGATAGATAGCAGAAGGTGTTTAAAGACCTTAAATACGCCTTTATTACAGCTTTAGTCTTAACCTTCCTTAATTTTTTAAAACCCTTCTAAGTTAAGATAGACTCTTTAAAGTTTGTAATTGGTAGAGAACTTAGCTAAGTCCAGGATAATGGGAAACGCCACCTAGTTACCTTCTTATCGAAAGGAATCTACAGCTTAGCTTTACGATATCTAATCTATAATAAGGAACTAATAGTAATCATTTAATACTTTATTAAGTAAGTACTGTACTTAAACAGTATAGAAGAACTAGTTTAAGTCTTTTTAGACTATAATAACCTTCAGTACTTCCTAACGAAGGAACTTAACCTACAGTAAGTATAATAAGCAGAGTTAATAGCCTTATTCTACTTCTAGATTCACTATATTAAAGGAAAAGACAATAAGTAAGCTAACGCTCTTAGTTAAAGATAAGATTATAAGGATGCTAATCTAGTCCTAATCTTTATTATTATATTTAACGAAGCTAAGAATAGTATATTAGAGCATACGTTATAAGTATTAGATAACTGGATACTGGAATAGATTATTAACGTCTATATAAACTTATAGATAGAGTATAATATCTATTAGTAATAATAGGACTTTTAAGTAAGAAGGCTAATGGAAAGAACTTGTAAGTATAGGTACCCTTTAGGAGACTTCTTAGGGTACGTGTAAGACTGTAGTAAGGAGTGCCTGAAGCATTTAAACTATAATAAAACTAATTATTAGCTAGAACAGCTACTAGAAGGCGTAGACGGTATGCTTAAATTAAGAGTAAAGCTTTAGTATTAAGAGAAACTGTACATTTATAACTTAGATAAATAAAAGGAGTATATCTAATAAGTCTATAAGTCTTAACTTGGAGGACATATAAGTTAAGTTAAGACTTTTATATAAGCTTAATAAGCATACGCCTTCTTAGGAATAAAGAAGTTAGTTAAGGAAGTGGTTAATAATTATAATATTTACTATAAGAAGTAAAATTAATATTATAAGCTTTATAGACTTTTTAAACTACTCTTTGTACTATAAGTACTGTAGAGTTTAATCTTACTTAACTTCGTTATTAGGATCTTAAAGTTTAGGGACCTTACTATAAGAGTTACTTATAACTAGATCCTTATAGTAATTGATAGATTAATAAAATAAGCTTACTTTTTACTAACTTTAAAGGATATAATAGCGGAGTAACTTACTTATATCTTTGAGAAAAAGGTAATTACATAATACCTTTAGCTAGATAATATCGTTACAGATCGAGATAAACTAATTATATCGAAATTCTAATAAAGGCTAATGTAAAGAATAAGTATAAAAAGTAAACTTTCGATAGCATTCTACTTACAGATAGATAACTAAACAGAGTAAGTTAATTAAATACTTATAATATATCTCTAGGCTTACATTAACTTTAAATAAGATAATTAGCTTAAACTGTTACTAACAGTATAAATAACTTATAATATAATGCTAGTTAAGTTAACAGGTATATTACTGTTCTTTGCTAACTATAGCAAAAAGCCCAAGCTCCGTTAAGGCCTGCCTATAGGCGCTCCTTAAGCTGCAGTCCGCGCAGACTAGATATAGAAGCTGTATAACTATTTGTAAACCGAACTTGAGTTCACATGTAAACAAATAAAGAAGTTTACTAATAAATACCAAATTAAGTAACTAATACTTAAGAAAAGACTCCACTATAATAGCGAATAAGTAAAGGACTGACTCTTTAAAAGGGGGACCACGTTTACCTTTTTTCACGAAACTTACATTCGAAATAGCTTAATAAAAAGTTTAACTTTAAAAGGTATAGACTATTCTGAATTAAGAAAAAGGTTGTTACTTTTAATTATAAACTAGATTTACCTACTAGTATAAAGGTGTAAATTAAGGTTTTTTATATCTTACTTCTGGAACTTACCTTAAAGGGAATTCCTTTAGAAAAGAAGATCAAGATTAACGTTAATAAGGATAAGTATAATATCGAGGAAGTTATAGATTTACAAAAGGGAGGAAACACGTTTAAGTATCTTATTAAGTAATTAAACTATAGCTTTAAGAGTAACTTGTAAAAGCCAGTTAAAAATCTTAAGTACTTAGACCTAATTGCAGAGTTCTACTGAAAGAATCTAGACTGACTAAAACTAACGATAAGAACTAGAAATAAGATAAGATTTAATATTTAAACTATTATACTGAAGAGTAAGATTACTATAGGACTTAAAGCTTAAGAAATAACAGGTAACTCCTTAATAAGTATAGAAGGATATTTATTAAAACCTTAACTAAAGTTATAAAAACCTTAGACCTAATAAGGAGGCTAGGCTTCTAGAGCCTTTAATAAGCTTTACATAAAAATAAGTACTAATAGGGAAAGAAGTTAGTAAAAGAAAAAATTACTAAAACTCTTATAGGAAGTTAAGCTTATAACCTCTTATTAAAGAAGACAGTTATAAACTAAGTTATAAAGTAACCGCCTGCTATAAAGACCTTACTAAAAAGTTCCCCTAGTTAAAAGACTCCACGTTATTAAAAGGGGCATTTAACTTAACCTCCTCACTTTCCTAGAACTCTAACAACTCCGCTTTATAACTAAACACTTTTGTAACCTGGTCCTTAAAGCAGGACTACTGCTTATAAAGGCACGCTAAGTGTACTGACGCCTTTTAAAGCTTAGCAGTAACTTTATAAAGCTGCTAAGTAATAGACTTAACTTATAAGTTAAGACTCTACTTTTTAATAAGAAGAGCTTTTAACTTTGCCTTACTAATACTAAAAGCGTTACATTAAGAAGGCTAATACCTCTTTAAACAGTAATTGTAACTGTCAGACCGGTTCGAAACCTAACAGATAAGTGGAGGGTTAACAGACTTATAAAAAGAATAAAAGGACATTTTACTATTAAATACGTATATGTAAACTGTAAGGTTTAGGTAGCAGTTAATGCTTTTACCCTATTCCCGTTTTAAGATCTAAGAGCTAGATACTCGTTATATAGTAAAATAGTGAAAGGAGAAGCTTACTTTTTAAGTTTTTTATAAGAAAAGAACGTTAAAGAGAGGGAATTGTATAACAACCCTGTAGGCTGTCACTTAAGTTAGGGCGGCCTGACGAATCCCCTGTAGAAGGAACAGTGCGAGAAGACAGTACACACCGCCTAAGCGTACTAGGCTAGGGGTGTAAAGACTTAAAACCCTTACGACTAGTAAGGTGCTACTTACAGTATATTAAGTGCTTATATTATAAGTAAGAGAAACCTTATAAGCAGAACGCTTACGTAGTGTAGAGTGTTTGTATAATAAGCACTTGTAATATTATAAGTAAGGTACGAAGTACCTCCTAATTAGTTAATATAGATAGCTATAGTTATGCCTATAACTACCGTAAGGGACTCTGGTTCCTCACGCTAGTATTTAATTATTCATTTATATCTTACTGTTTAGACTTACCTCTGTGCATTATAGTGACAGCGACTTACAGTGACATTGAACCCCTGTCTAGGAGTGCTAGTTTAATAAGCTGTCTTCGGAACGCCCCTTACCTGTTGGCGTCTTGCTATACGTTCTGTCTTAACCCGCGCCAGTCCTTTCGAGGCCTGTATCGGGTGCAGGTTGTAATAAATACCTGTTATAAGTTTAAAAGGCCGTTTTATGTTCGTCCTTTTCCTTTACTTTAACGTAATTAAATCTTATAGGAAAGTCGAGACTAAAGAACTAGTTTACCTTAGTAATCTGTTCTTACATTTTTATAATAAGTAATAATGGGTAATGGTTTTTAATTATATCTTTATTTAATATTTAGTAATTAATAATTATATATAGCTTACTGTCTTCCTTTTTTAAGATAAATAGTACTAAGTACCCTGCTGGGGATTGGGACTTTATAATAAACCCGTTCTTTAAGTTCTCATTAATATACTTCCTTAAGGCCTTAGCCTGTTAGGGGTTTAGGTAATAAGGCTGGAAGCTGTAGAGTTTCGCTCCTTATTTTAACTTAATTTCGTGGTCCTATAATCTATAATCTGGTAATTATAATATCTTTTTTTAAAACAGGGTGAACTTCTTATATTTAACAGGTACTTTAAATAAGTTAACTTTTTCACTTATCTGTAAATTAGCTTCTTACTTCCTTTTACCTTTTAAATCGTTATTTAGGTAATATAATAAACCTTTTAATCCTTTAACCGTCTTTATAAACCTAACTTAAACTATATTTAGTTTTAAGGGTTTAACGTGTTTTTAAATGCTTCGTATATCTTTAAAATGGTTTAGTGCCTTTTTAGCTTTCTTTAAACAGTAATTACAGTTAGGGGACTTATTAAAGGTAAGGTGGCCACTCCTTTAGTCGATTATAGGGTTATACTTCTCCAGTTAAGGTAGATTTAAGATTATGTCGTAACTTATAACTGGTGTAACGTTAAAGTCCACTTATTATTTATCCCCGTCTATTTTAATTAGGAGTGGTAAGTGGTGGGTGACTTTATTATTATTATACTAATATAGGCCTCCTTCTCCATTTCGTATGGGAATAGCTTTTTTATACTCTTTATTAGGGAGTTTCCTTCGGTTAACTAGTAAGGGGTGTATTAAGTTAGAAGCACTCCCATTATTAATTATTACTTTTACCTTAAATAGCCTCCCTCTTTTATCTATTATATTAACACTAATAGAATAATACTTATACTTTTTTAACATTTAAGTTATAGTAATTATCTGTCCTTAAAGTCTTATTTAACCTAACCTTTAAATACCTCTCCTTCTTCTTAGGGTTTTTACTAATTAGCGAATTACTGGTTTCCGGCCTTTTTAAAAGGCCTGTAACCTTTTCCTAATTCCTTTTAGAAAAACAGGTAACTTTAATAAACCTAGTAATTAACCTTCCTTAAGTTCTCACACCTTAGCGTTTAGTTAACTTTAAACGGTATAATGTTTTTAAAGTCTTTAATAAGTTAATAGTACGCTTTATAAGACTGGATTACAGTAATATCCTTCTACTTTTAAATCTGTTAATAGTCTTCTCACTTTTACCATTCTCTAGCCTTTCTGTTAAGGTGTAATAAACACGTTATCCTGTCCGGAGGACAATTTGTTGTAAGGGTGGTCCAAAAAAAATTACTATGGGAAATTCAGTCAAAACTGATAAGGAAATTCAACTCGACCTAGGACTGGTCGGCTCATTATCAAAAGTGGGTCTGCTCGGGCCCTTCCGCTCGGGCCCCTACTCGAACCCCAAATCACGTGATATAACATGTTTTCAGATACGTCACGTGACCAGGATTCCAAATCTGAAGTCAGATTCAGGGTTAGGGTTATGGTTCACGAGTTATTAGCGTTTGAAAAAAATTAAACAAATGGGTATTCGGGAATAAAAACAAGGCTAAATCTAATCAAAAAGGTGGATTTATATGCAGATTCTTACTTAGAATTCAGAACTGGAATTCGTTTTACTATAAAGCTTATAATAAGAAAGATATTACTGCTTAAAGTCTAATAATGATAATTATTTAAATAATAACTGGTTATTAAGTAATATAATAAGTTTAATTAATTACGTTTATTATATAACTTATTACGTAAAATCCAGAACTGGAATCAGTTTTACCATACTGCTTAAATTGAGAAAGATATTAATGTTTAAAGTTAGATAATAATAGTTGTTATAATAATAACCTGTCAATAAGTAGCATAATAAGAAGTTATAATTACGTTTCTTATACAGTTTATTACATAGAATACAGAGCTGGAACTCTTTGTACTATACGGCTTATAATAATAAAGATATGACTGTTTAAACCTAAATAATAATAATAGCATTAACATAAACTTAAATATCTCTCTGGTTTTAATAGCTATTTCAAATCGGGCTTTAGATTAAGAATTACAGTTAAAATCTACATATAATACTATCTTTTTCTATATTATAAACTAAAATAATAACTGTAAAAGTCATGGTTTTTTCACTTTAAAGCTGAATATCTCCCTTCACTTAACCCTAACCCTGAAAATAGAGTAAAAATCGGATTCTACATCACCTGATGCACATTAAAACGTATCATTTGATTATATAGGCTAATAATTAAAAACTATTAAATTATTACTCTAATTCACCTAGTTAAGTTAGAAAAAACCTTTAGTTTTTCACAGATAGAAATAGAAATAGTATAGTGGTAAATAGCGTAATATAAATTAAAGAGGTTCCCAGTTCGAATTGCATTTGTAAAAGTGAAAAAAAAAACTATAAACTGTAAATTGTAAAATAAAGCCTGTAAACCCTGTAGAATAAAGCCTGTAAACTAGATAGAAGAGAGCCTGTAAACTTTGTAGAAGAAAGCCTATAAACTCTGTAAAATAAAATCTTTAAATCTTAAAAAATAAAGCTTTAAAAAGTAAGATTTATTTTTAATTATTCTTTTATCTCTTTAAATAGATGTATTGGCCTCCAGACAGGTTTCTGTCGCTTTGTTCGCTGTACTTATTTAAATAAGCTTAATACCCCACGCTAAAATTGCCAGGAGTGAAAGTGAGGAATGGAGCGCCCCGTAGCGTAGTGAAGGGCCGTCGCGTAATGACGAACGAAGTGACGCCAGCAATTTTAACTAGGTAGTTATTAAGTACCCCTCCTTACTAATATGTGGTGGGAGTTTAATTAACTACAGTAACCTTCCACTTATTACCAGATTCTCTTATTAGGGAGTAGGAGATTTAGTAATGGGTTAGTTTTAACTCCACTCTTATAACAGTGTAATCCCGTCTTTATACGCTAAAAAAGTGGTTATAAAAGGCCTTAAGCCTATAATGCCAGTTAAGAGTATAGTTATTATACATGTAATTAATTTACAGTATATCTCTGTAACTGGGGTGGTTGATATTAATTACAGGTGCTGCAGTTATAGAGTATAAAACAGGGGAGGTAGCGCTTTATTTTTTCTCTTTTTCTACTTACCTTTATATATGTTATTTCTCCCAAACCTCTTCCTAGAACTTAGGTAACAGTAACCTAGCTTATTCCTTTATAAAGTGTCCTTCCTTAACAAGTTAGTGTTTAAGCTAGTTAGTAAAGTGAACTTAGTTATAAAGTTACAACCTAATTTCCACTACTTTATCTTTAAACGTTATAATAAAACCTTTAACTTATAAGTCCTTTACTTTATTTACCAGCTTTTAATGTTTCTCTTTTAACTCTTAAACCCTCCGTTAATATGCTTGTTTTATACTTTCTTAGGGGACCTTTAAGGTACCGGTTTAAGGTACACCGGCTTTAATACAGGGCAGTTATTTAAGCTGTCCTTCTTTTAAGGAGGTAAGGGTGCTAATCCACTTAACATATTTAAAGTGTTTAAAAGTCTTAAGGGGTATAGTTGAGAAGAATTTCCGTTTCTCTAGTTTAATTCTCTTAGTTTATTTTTTCTCACCTTTTAAGGTTTGTTTCACCGTTTAGGTGGCCTGGAGGGCTAGTTTTTTAACTCCTTTTACCATTCTGGTGATTTCTAAGTCGGGGTCCTTCCTAGACTTCCTTAATTCCTAGGCTTACAGGGTGAGGTTTTTAAGGCCTGTAATTACTAATTAGAACATTTCTTCTTAAAGTCGGTCTTTTATAACCTGTACCTTTAACAGTTCTGAGTTTTTACCTTAAAGTCGGTCTTTTATAACCTATACCTTTATAGTTAACTTTTTTAAGACACCCTTAAGGACTAGGTATACTATATTTTAAAATTCTTCTTCTTCTTCCTTATCTCTTAAGTTACACTTATTTATCCAGGTGTAGTCTTCTTTATTACCTACTATCCTAACATAGACGTCTCTAGAGTTAAACTTAACGTGCTTTCCTCCTTTTAAGACTGGTTTCTAATTAACTTACTTTAGTAACGGGCATTACCGTGCTATATGTCCCTTCTTATTATAATTAAAGCATTAGACCTATAACAGGTCTTTAGACTGCTTTTACTGTTATTATCACTAAGGCTTGTCACAGTTAGGTTAGTTCTAGTAGTTTACTATATTAATATCTATTAGCTTAGGGTGGTAACTTATCACGGTTGACTGGTTCCCTTTCTTAAGTTTACTTAGCTAGTAAGGGGTTTGTTCTTTTTAAAAGTTCTTTTAATAATAGTGATTATAATACTAATTATTAACCTTAATGGCTATTTTAACCAGTTCTTATAAACGGTCCGGTTGGTCCTTTTAATAAAGATCTCTAATAACGTGTTCTTTTAAACTACTCTAAAATAGTATAACTAAGGCCTCTTAGCCGAGTTTAGTCTTTACTACTTCTAGTTTAAAGTATGTGGAGAATTTAAGGATTAAGGACGTCTGCCTTAAGGCTATAAGGTGTTACTTAGCCTGCCTGGGGGCGTTTAGTTCTTTAAACTTAGTCTGGAGTTAATCGATAAATACATTAAAGTTATTAAAAAGAGCCTAAGTCTCAGGGGCTTCCTTTTATGCTCTGTTTATAAAGAGGTTGTTAATTATCTTTATATAAGGTTTATATTAGTAAGCGGCTACTCTATCTAGTAGGGCTTTAGCAAACCTGACCTTTCCTTCTTCTTTAAAGAACTGCTTATCGTAATAGGTAATATAGCTTTAGAGTTAGGCTATTTAGGATTTTAGCTGTATAAAGTCTCCCTTAAAGCGTAAGGGTAGAGGGAGCTTTACTTGTTTCTTTTATAAGCCTTTAAGGTTGTTATTCTCCAGCTTAACAGCGTTAAATTAGGCCTGGAGTTTTTTAATAAGACTGATATAACTCTTAATATCTCCGGGGAAGGCCTTATTAAGCTCCTTAACCAGTCCCTGCTAATTAAGGTTTAAGTCTTTAAGGCATGTAATTAACTTATTAATAATAAGGAGCTAAGGCTAGGCTTACGCTTTTTTAATCTCCTTTCCTTTTCCAGAGGTTGACATGTTAATAGGAAAGAGGTAGTATCTGGGAATTTAATAAACAGCGTTTAGAACTTAACACTAATATTATATTACAACCTACACCTAATATAGGCCTTAAGAGGACTGGTGCAGGTTAAGACAGAACGTATAGTAGGATATTAACAGGTAGGGGGCGTTCTAAAGACAGTTTGTTAAGTTAGCACTCCTAAACGGGGGGTTTAATGTCACTGTAAGTTGCTGTTATTATAATGCACAGAAGTGAGTTTAAATAGTAAGATATAAATAAATAATTAAATACTAGTGTGAGGAACCAGAGTCCCTCACGGTAGTTATAGGCATAACCATAGCTATCTATACTAACTAGCTAAGAGGTACTTTGTACCTTAATTACTATACTTACTTATTATAAGGAGTAATTATAATAATTAGGATACCCTTAATCACTGTGATCACTGTGCTTTTAGTAAGATTAGAGTGATTACTTAACGATTAGTCGTAGGGGCTTCGGGTCTTTGCACCCCTAGCCCAGTGCGCAGTACCGTGCGTACTGCCTTCCTACACTGTTCCTTCTGCGGGGGATTCGTCAGGCCGCCCCGGCCCAAGTGACGGCCTGCAGGGTCGTCACAGCAACACTTTATTAGTCGTAGGGGCTTTAGGTCTTTACACCCCTGGCCTAGTGTGCAGTACCACCTGTACTGTTTTCCCATATTGTTTCTTCTGCAGGGGATTCGTCGAGCTGTCCCGGCTTAAGTGACGGCCTGCAGGGTCGTCATAATTTTATAAAAGTTGTAAAACCACTATACGAGTTTATAAGGATAGGTAAACTGTTTAAATGGACTGATAAGTAGTAAAAGGTGTTTAAAGACCTTAAATACACCTTTATTATAATACCAGTCTTAACCCTCCCTGATTTCTTAAAGCCCTTTTAAGTTAAAACAGACTCTTTAAAGTTTGTAATTAAAGGAGAACTTAACTAAGTCTAAGATAACAGGAAATGCTACCTAGTTACCTTTTTATTAAAAGGGATTTATAACTTAACCTTATAATACCTAATTTATAATAAGGAACTGATAGTAATTATTTAATGTTTTACTAAGTAAGTATTGTATTTAAGTAATATAAAGGAACTGGTTTAAGTCTTTTTAAATTATAATAACTTTTAATACTTCTTAATAAAAGAACTTAGTTTACAGTAAGTACAGTAAGTAAAATTAATAGCCCTGTTTTACTTTTAAATCCATTATATTAAAGGAAAAGATAATAAGTAAGCTAATACCCTTAATTAAAGATAAGATTATAAAGATACTAATCCAGTCTTAGTCCCTGTTATTATGTTTAATAAAGTTAAGAACAGCACGTTAAAACATATATTATAAGTATTAGACGATTAAATATTAGAATAAACGATTAATGTCTTTATAAACTTATAAATAAAGTATAATATTTATTAATAATAATAGGACTTTTAAGTAAGAAGGTTAGTAGAAGGTACCTGTAAGTATAAGTGCCCCTTAAAAGACTTCTTAAGGCACGTGTAAGACTGTAAAAAGGAGTACTTAATGTATCTAAATTATAATAAAACTAGTTATTAGCTAAAATAGCTGTTAGAAGGCGTAGATAATATATTACGACCTGCACCCGACACAGGCCTCGAGAGGACTAGCGCGGGTTAAGACAGAACGTATAGCAGGACGCTAATAGGTAAGGGGCGTTCTGAAGACGGTTCGTTAAACTAACACTCTTAGACAGGGGGTTTAATGTCACTGTAAGTCGCTGTCACTATAATGCACAGAGGTAAGTCTGAACAGTAAAACATAAATAAATAATTAAATATTAGCGTGAGGAACCAGAGTCCCTTACGGTAGTTATGGGCATAACTATAACTATCTATACTAACTAACTGGGAGGTACTCCGTACCTTACTTATAGCGTTGTAAGTGCTTATTATGCGAGCACTTTACACCGTGTAAGCGTTTTACTTATGAGGTTTCTTCTGCTCACGATGCGAGCACTTAACATGCCGCGAGCAGCACCTTATTAGTCGTAGGGGCTTCAGGTCTTTGCACCCCTAGCCCAGTGCGCAGTACCGTGCGTACTGTCTTTCTGCACTGTTCCTTTACGCGGGGGATTCGTCGGGCCGCTCCAGCTTAAGTGACGGCCTGCAGGGTCGTCACATAAATAAACGAAAGGAGTATATCTAACAGGTTTATAAGTCTTAACTTAAAGGATATATAGGCTAAGTTAAGACTCTTATATAAGCTTAATAAACGTACACCTTCCTGGAAATGAAAAAGTTAATTAAGGAAGTGGTTAATAACTGTAATATCTGCTATTAAAAGCAAAACTGACATTATAAACCTTACAGACTTTTTAAACCACTTTCTGTATTACAGGTGTTATAAAGCTCCATCTTACTTAACTTTATCACTAGGATTTTAAGGTCTAAGGACCCTGTTATAAGAGTTACTTATAATTAAATCTTTATAATAGTTAATAACGTACATAATAAGCGAGTGCCCTGGACAAGCAAATGCCCCACACCCCACCTAAAACAACACCTCCTACATCTAACACCAGTTTTCTCCACCATTTAACATGCCGTCACCTTTAAAAGAAGCCAGGCTAATATTAGCCATCCAGGCTCTCGAAAAAGATGTGAATCTTAGTGTTTAAGGCGCTGCTAAGATCTATAAAATCGACCCTAAGACTCTTAGGCGCCGACGCGCCGGCTAACCTTTACGACGCGATATTCCAGCTAACTTACGTAAACTTACAGATTTAGAAGAGTAAACGATTATACGATATATAATTAAGCTCTGTACACATATATTTCATCCTTAGCTTTATTACGTAGAAGATATAGCTAACCAATTACTACGCAAACGCAACACACCCCCTGTCGGTAAACGCTAGGCTCACAACTTTATCAAACGCCAGCCAGACCTTTAGACGCGTTTTACGTGTAAATACGACTACTAAAGGGCTAAATGCGAAGATTTAAAGATTATTAACAAGTAGTTTGCCCTCGTATATAATTTTAAGGTCAAATACGGCATCCTTAACGACAATATATATAACTTCGATAAGACTAACTTTATAATGGGCATTATCATAGCAATTATGGTAGTTACTACCTCTAATGGCCGTAGCAAAGCTAAACAGGCCCAGCCTGGCAATTAAGAGTAGGCTACAGTTATCTAAGGAGTAAATACTCTAGGCTGGGCTATTCCACCATTTATCATCTTAACTGCGTAATATCACCTTGCTAATTAGTATTAAGAATGCAACCTTCCAGCTACCTGGTGTATTGCAACAACCGATAATGGCTAGACTACGAATGAGAAAGGTATGGATTGGATTCGGCATTTCGATTTGCACACATCGGCTCGTATAAAGGGCAAATATCGGCTTCTGATCCTTAACGGCCACGAGAGCCACCACTCTGATGAATTCGAGGCTTATTACCAGGCACATAACATTATTACGCTCTGTATGCCTCCACACACCTTACACTTACTTCAGCCTTTAGATGTTAGTTGTTTTGGGCCGTTAAAGAAGGTGTATGGCTGTCAGATTAAGCAGTTAATGCGGATGAGTATTATACACATTAGTAAGCTGGAATTTCTCTATTCGTTTAAAGAAGTGTTTTTTGCTTCGATTACGGAAAAGAATATCTAAGGGGGCTTTTCCGGCGCTAACCTTATGCCGTATAACCTAGAGAGGGTAATATCTAAGCTAGATATGCGTATTCGAACACCAACACCTCCAGCCCCAGGCCTAACCACTACACTACCTTGGGTCTCCTAAACGCCACATAACCCCTAAGAAGCCACCGCACAGTCAGGACTTATTAAAACTCGGATTTCCAACCATCAGGGCAGCTCTCCAACCTTAATGCTAACGGCTGTGGATCGACTAGCCAAAGGCATAATGGCTGTAATGTATGAGGTAGCTCTTCTCCGTATAGAGGTCTCCGCATTACGAAAGGCTAATAAGGAGCTTAGTAAGCGACAGAGGGCTAAAAAAACACGTGTACGGCTTGGAGGGTCCCTTACTGTACAGGAGGCACAGGAGTTACTAGACCAGAAGGCTGTGGGGGAGCAGTTAGCTTAGGAAACACGACAAAGTAGTGGTTGTGCAGGGGGCTCTCGTACGAAGATTCAGTGTTGTGGCGTGTGTGGCAAGCCCGGCCATAATGCGCGCACTTGCAAGGAAGCTGCAGAATCGTCTGATTCATCTGTTTCTGATTCAGTTATTGTTATTTCCTAATATTGTGGTTATGTAATTGAGGATAGTTGTGGTAAAGTAGTAGGGTGTAGGGCATTCGCTTATCTAGGGCACTCGCTTATCATGTACGTTAAATTAACGAAATAAGCTTACTTTCTGTTAACTTTAAAGGATATAATAGTAGAATAACTTACTTATATCTTTGAAAAAAAGGTAGTCTTATAATACCTTTAGTTAAATAATATCGTTATAAATTAAGATAAGTTAATTATATTAAAGTTTTAATAAAGGTTAATGTAAAGAATAGGTATAAAGAGTAAGCTTTTAACAGCTTTCCACTTATAAATAAATAGTTAAACAGAATAAGTTAATTAAATATTTATAATGTATCTGTAACGACCCTGCAGGCCGTTACTTGGGCCGGAGCGGCCCGACAAATCCCCCGCACAAGGAACAGTGTAGGAAGACAGTACGCACGGTACTGCGCACTGGACCAGGAGTGTAAAGACCCGAAGCCCCTATAACTAACCAGCAGTTGCTTAGTCTTAACAGGAGTACTTACTTACTAAGCATCTGTAAGACCTCTAAGCAAAAGGTGCTTAGTAGCAGGTTACTTAGTCCTTCACTAAGTAACAGACCATTAAGTAAGGTATAAGGTACTTCTAGCTAGTTAATATAGATAGTTATAGTTATACCTATAACTACTGTAAGGGACTCTAATTCTTTACGCTAATATTTAATTATTCATTTATATCTTACTATTTAAACTTACCTCTATATATTATAATAATAACGACTTATAATAATATTAAACCCCCATTTAAGAGTGCTAGCTTAATAAGCTGTCTTCAGAACGCCTCTTACCTATTAACGTCTTACTATACGTTCTATCTTAACCCACACTAATCTTTTCGAAGCTTATGTTAAGTGTAAGTTATAATATAATATTAACGTTAAAGTTCTAAACGCTATTTATTAAACTCCTAAATACTACCTCCTTTCTACTAATATATTAACTTTTAGAAAAGGTAAGGAGATTAAAGAGGCGTAAGTTTAACCTTAACTCCTTACTATTAATGAGTTAGCTACACACTTTAAAGACTTAAACCTTAATTAGTAAGGATTAGTTAAGGAACTTAACGAAACTTTCCCTAAAGACATTAAAAACCGTATCAGTCTTATCGAAAAACTTTAAGCTTAACTTAACGCTATTAAGCTGGAGAATAATAACCTTAAAGGCTTATAGAAGAAATAGGTAAAGCTCCCCTTACTGTCACGTTTTAAGGGAGACTTTACGTAGTTAGAGTTTTAGATAACCTAGCTTTAGAGTTATATTACTTACTACAATAAGCAGTTCTTCGAAGAAGAAAGAAAGGTTAAGTTTACTAAAGCCTTACTAAATAGAGTAGCTACTTATTAATATAAACCTTATACAAAAACAATTAACGACCTCTTTATAAATAGAGTATGTAAAGAGGTTCTTAAGATTTAAGCTTTTTTCGACAACTTTAACGTGTTTATCGACTAACTCTAGATTAAGTTTAGAGAACTAGACGCCCTTAAGTAGGCTGAATAACGGCTTATAACCTTAAGATAGATGTTTTTAGTCTTTAAGTTCTCTATACGCTTTAAATTGGAAGCAGTAAAGACTAAACTCAATTAAGAGGCTTTAGTAATGCTGTTTTAAAGCAGCTTAAAGGAACACGTTACTAGAGATCTTTACTAAGAAGACTAATTAGACTACTTATAAGAACTGGTTAAGATAGCTATTAAGGTTAATAATTAGTATTATAATTACTATTATTAGAAGAACTTCTGGAAAGAATAAACCTTTTACTAACTAAGCAAACCTAAGAAGGGGAACTAATTAACCGCGATAAGTTACTATCTTAAGCTAATGGACATTAGTATAGTGAACTGCTAGAACTAACTTAACTGTAATAAGCTTTAATAATAATAGTAATAGAAGCAGCTTAAGGATATGTTATAGGTTTAATACTTTAACTGTGATAAGAAAGGATATATAGTATAGTAATATCTATTACTAAAGTAAGTAGGTTAAAAACCTATTTTAGAAGGAGGAAAGCACGTTAGGTTTAACTTAAGAGATATTTATATTAAGATAATAGGTAACGAAAAAGACTGTACTTAGATAGATAAGTGCAAGTTAGGAGATAAGGATAAAGTAGAAGAACCTTAAAACGTAGTGTATTTAATCCTTATAGGGGTTTTGGAAGAGTTAGCTATAGAGGTGTAGGTTGTAGAAAACTAACTTTAAGGTAGAAACTTAGAACTACTAAAGGTATAGGTTATAAAAGACTGACTTTAAGAAGAAATATTCTAATTAACTATTATAAGCCTTAAAAACCTTACCTTATAAGCTTAAGAATAGAGGAAGTCTAAGAAGGACCCTAACTTAAACCTTACTAAAATAGTTAAAAGAGTCGAAGAACTAGCTCTCTAGGCTATATAAGTAGTAAAGTAAACCTTAGAAGGTGAAAGAGAATAAGCTAAGAGAATCGAACTAAAGAAATAGAAGTTCTTCTTAATAGTACCCTTTAAGACTTTTAAATACTTTAAGTACGCTAAGTAGATTAATACCTTTACTTTCTTAAAAGAAAGACAGCTTAGATAATTACCCCGTATTAAAGTTAATGTACTTTAAACTGGTACCTTAAAGGTCTTATAAGAAAGCATAAGGTAAGCATATTAACGGAAGGTTTAAGAACTGAAGGAAAAATATTAAGAGCTAGTAGATAAAGTGGAAGACCTGCAAGTCGAAGGTCTTACTGTAATATCTAAAGACAGAGCAGTAGAGATTAGGTTATAACTTTATAATTAAGTTCGCTTTACTAATTAGCTCGAACACTAACTCGTTAAAGAAGGATATTTTGTAGAGGAATAAGTTAAATTACTGTTACTTGAGTTTTAGGAAGAGGTTTAGGAAAAATAATGTATATAAAGGTAAGTGGAAGAAGAGAAAAAATAAGGCGTTACTTTCCCTATTCCGTACTTTATAACTGCAGCACTTACAGTTAATATTAATTACTTTAGTTATAAAGATATACTGTAGATTGATTACATGTACGATAACTGCGCTCTTAATTGGCATTATAGACTTAAAGCCCTTTATAACCACTTCTTAAGCATATAAAGACAGGACTACGTTATTATAAGAGTAAAGTTAAAACTAACTTATTATTAAGTCTTTTACTTCCTGATAAGAGAATCTAATAATAAGCGGAAGGTTACTGTAGTTAACTAAGCCCCTACTACGTATTAGTGAGGAGGAATGCTTAATAATTACCCAGTCGTAACGTGCTTATTACACCTTAATAGAAAAGCTAGAGAATAGTAGAAGTAAGAAGACTACTAACGGATCTAAGAGTAAAAAGACATTATTATAATCTAAGCTTATAAAGCGTATTATCGACTTATTAAAGATTTTAAGAACATTATACTATTCGAAGTTAACTAGACATTAAGGTATAAAAACCTAAGAAAAGTTAATTATTAAATTTACTAAAGCTGCTTATTTTTCTAAAAGGAATTAAGAAAAGGTTATAAGCCCTCCAGAAAGGCTGGAAATTAGTAATTCGCTAGTTAGTAAAAACTTTAAGAAGAAGGAGAGGTACTTAGAGGTTAAGCTAAATAAGACTTTAAGGACAGATAATTACTATAACTTAGATAATAAAAGAGTATAAATATTATTCTGTCAGTATTAGTTTAATAAACGGAAGAGGGAAGCTATTTAAGGTAAGAGTAGTAATTAATAGCGGAAGTACTTCTAACTTAATACACCCCTTATTAGTTAACTAAAGAAAACTCCTTAACTAAAAATATAAAGAGGCAATTCCTATTCGGAATGGAGAAGGAAGCCTATACTAGTATAATAACAGTAAAGTTACTTACCACTCGCTACTTTTAATTAAAGTAGATAAGAATAAATAATAAGTAAACTTTAACGTTATACTAATTACTAAGTATAATATAATCTTAAGTCTACTCTGGCTAGAAAAGTATAACCCTGTAATTAACTAGAGGAGTAACTACCTTACCTTCAGTAAGTCCCTTAACTATAATTACTGTTTAAAGAAAGTTAAAAAGGTACTAAACTATTTTAAAGATATACAAAGCACTTAAAAACATGCTGAACTCTTAAAACTAAGTACAGTTTAAGTTAGGTTTACAAAGACAGTTAAAAGACTAAAAGGTTTACTACGTTACTTAAATAACGATTTAGAAAGTAAAAAGAAGTAAGAAGCTAATCTACAGGTAAGCGAAAGAGTCGACTTATTTAAGGTACTTACAGAGTATAAGAAATTTACCCTATTTCGAAAAAAGATACCGTGACTACTAGATTATAGACTATAAGATTACAAAATTAAGCTAAAGCTAAAAGTAAAGCTCCGCAGCTTCTAGCTTTACTACTTAAACCCCTAGCAGGCTAAGGCCTTACAGAAGTACGTTAATAAGAACTTAAAGAACAGGTTTATTATAAAGTCTTAGTTACTAATAAGGTACTTAATACTGTTCGTCCTAAAGAAGGGAGACGGCAAGTTACGTATAATTATTAATTACCAAATGTTAAATAAGGATACGATTAAGAATCGCTACTTATTATTACTTATTACGGAGATGTGAGAACAGATTGTTAAAGTAAATTAGTTCTTTAGCCTCGATTTCCTTATAAGATTTAATTATATTAGAGTAAAGGAGGAGGATAAGCATAAAATGGCTTTTCGGACTCATAACGGGCATTACCAGTACTACGTTATGCTAATGGGATTAATAAACGCCCCTATAACTTTCTAAAGCTTTATCAATAGTGTCCTTTACCCCTTCCTCGATAAGTTTATCTTTATATATTTAAATAACGTCTTAATCTATTCTAAAACTTTAGAAGAATACTGAAAGTATATACGATAAGTTCTAATAGCTCTTGAAAAAGTAAAATTAATAGTAAACTTAGAGAAAAGCTACTTTTACGTTTAAGAACTGAATTATTTAAAGTTTAAAATAACCCCTAGAAAGCTCGAAATGCAACTAGAGAAGATAAAAGCAGTTAAGGACTAGCTTACTCTAAAGAACTAAAAAGAGTTATAAGCTTTTATTAGCTTTGTAAACTTCTATTACTGTTTTATTAAGTACTTTACGAAAATTGTAAGACTACTTTATAAACTTATAAGTAAGGGAAAGCTGTTTAAGTGGACTAATAAATAGCAGAAAGCGTTTAAAGACCTTAAGTATACTTTCGTTACAGCGTTAGTCTTAACCCTCCCTGATTTCTTAAAGCCTTTCTAAGTTAAGACCGACTCTTTAGAGTTCGCAATTAGTAGAGAACTTAACTAAGTCTAAAACGATAAGAAACGTTACCCAGTTACCTTCTTATTGAAAGAAATCCACGGCTTAGCCTTACGATATCTAATCCACGATAAGGAACTGATAGCGATTATTTAGTGCTTTACTAAGTAGGCACCGTACCTAAGCGGTATAGAAGAACCGGTTTAAGTCTTTTTAAACTATAATAACCTCTAGTACTTCCTAACGAAGGAACTTAACTTACGGTAAGTACAATAGGTAGAATTAATAACCTTATTTCACTTCTAAATCCACTATATTAAAGGAAAAGATAATAAGTAAGCTAACGCTCTTAGTTAGAGATAAGATTATAAGGATACTAATCTAATCTTAATCCCTATCACTATATTTAACGAAGTTAAGAATAATACACTAAAATATACATTATAAGTGTTAGATAATTAGATACTGGAATAGACTATTAATATCTATATAAACTTATAAATAAAGTATAATATCTATTAGTAATAATAAGACTTTTAAGTAAGAAGGTTAGCGGAAGGCACTTGCGAATATAAATGCCCTTTAGGAGATTTCTTAAGGTATATATAAGATTATAGGAAGAAGTGCTCGAAGTATCTAAATTACGATGAAACTAGTTATTAGTTAGAATAGCTATTAGAAGGTGTAAATAGCACGCTTAAACTAAGAGTAAGGCTTTAGTATTAAGAGAAACCGTACATTTACGATTTAGTTAAGAAAAAAAAGTACGTTTAGCAAGTTTATAAGTCTTAACTTAAAGGATATATAAGCTAAGCTAAGACTCTAGTATAGGCTTAATAAGCGTATACTTTCCTGGGAATAAAGAAGTTAATTAAGGAAGTGGTTAATAACTGCGATATCTATTACTGTAAGTAGAACTAGCATTATAAGCTTTATAGACTTCTCGAACTACTTCCTGTACTATAAGTGTTATAGAGTTTAATCTCGCTTAACTTCGTTACTGGGATCTTAAAGTTTAAGGACCTTACTATAAGAGTTACTTATAATTAGATCTTTATAATAGTTAATAGATTAACGAAATGGGCTTACTTTTTACTAACCTTAAAGGGTATAATAGCGGAGTAACTTACTTATATCTTTGAGAAAGAGGTAGTTTTACAACACCTTTAGTTAGATAATATCGTTACAGATCGAGATAAACTAATTGTGTCGAAATTCTAGTAAAAGTTAATATAGAGAATAGGTGTGAAAAGTAAGCTTTTAATAACATTTTACTTATAGATAGATAGTTAAACGGAGTAAGTTAATTAAATACTTATAATATATCTCTAAACTTATATTAACTTTAAATAAGATAATTAGTTTAAGCTGTTACTGATAGTATAGATAACTTATAATATAACGCTAATTAAGTTAATAAGTATATTACTATTCTTTACTAACTATGGTAAGGAGCTTAAGCTCTATCGAGGCCTGCTTATAGGCACCTCTTAAGTTACAGTCTGTATAAATTAAATGTAAAAGCTATATAACTACTTATAAGCTGAACTTAAGTTTATATGCGAACGAATAAAGAAGTTTACTAATAAATACTGAACTAAGTAACTAGTACTTAAGAAAGGACTTTATTATAATGGTAAATAAGTTGAGGGACTGACTCTTTAAGAGGGGGATTACGTTTACCTTTTTTCGCGAAACTTATATTCGAAACGGCTTAATAAGAAGCTTAACTTTAAAAGGTATAAACTGTTCTAAATTAAGAAAAAGGTTACTACCTTTAATTACGAACTAGACTTACCTGCTAGTATAAAGGTGTAGATTAAAGTTTTTCATATCTTACTTCTAAAACCTACCCTAAAGGAAGTTCCTTTAGAAAAGAAGATCGAGATTAATGCTGATAAGGATAAGTACGACGTTAAGGAAGTTGTAAATTTATAAAAGGGAAAGAATACATTTGAATATCTCGTTAAGTAGTTAGACTACAGCCTTAAGAGTAACTTATAAGAACTAGTTAAGAACCTTAAATACCTAGACCTAATTACAGAGTTTTACCGAAAGAATCTAAACTGACTAAAGCTAACGATAAGAACTAGAAATAAGATAAGATCTGATATCTAAATTACTATACTAAAGAGTAAGATTACTGTAAGACTTAGAGCTTAAGAAGTAGTAGGAAACTCTTTAGTAGGTATAGAAGGATATTTATTAGAACCTTTAGCTAGGGTTGTAAGGACCTTAGACTTAATAAAGAGGCTGGGCCTCTAAAGCTCCTGAAGAGCTCTGCACGAAAAATAAGCATTATCGGGAGAAGAAGTCAGTAAAAAGAAATAAGCATACTGTTACTACACTACAGAACTATAAGAGGAAAGAAGTTATAAATTAAGTTAAGAAGAGGACGTTAGCTATAATAACCCCTTAGAAAAAGAACCGGTAGGTATTCTTACTAGAAAGCCTCCCCAGTCGAAGGACTTGCTAACTTTGGGAGGAGTAGCTAGATAAGCCTCTTCCTACTCTTAGAAGCGGAGGATCTTTACCTCCTGACTAAACGTAGAAAAAGCTTACTCTTTTATCTTACAGCGTTAGGTTTTAATCCGTTTAAGTTAAGTAATAGTTTCGCGGAGCTTTTAAGTTTTTAACTTTAAGTTCTGCGTAACAGCGTTATACTTAACGTTAAGACAGCACTTTTTAAAAAAAAGCTACTAAAGGAAAACATTACTATAACTAAACGTGTTATATAAAGATAAAGCTCTTACTAATAAATATTTGGAATAGCTATCTAATTATGCAGTAACGAGATAGGAAAGTAATTTTAAAGAATAATGGCTATAAGGCGATATTTACGATCTAAAAGTTAAAGTAAAGTCTGTAAGGTTACGGTAATAAGAGGTGCTGTTTTTCGAAGTGCGCTTTTACATATAGTTAGCAGGTATAGTTATGTTGAAAAAGAAGGAACGCTTTTACCAGGGTTCTTTATGGAAAAAGAACGTTAAAGAGGGGGAATTGTGTGACGACCTTACAGGCTATTATTTAAGTTAAAGTAGCCTAATAAATCCCCTGTATAAGGAATAGTGCAGGAAGACAGTACGCACAGTACTGCATATTAGGCTAAGGGTATAAAGACCCGAAGCCCCTATAACTAACTAGCAGTTACTTAGTCTTAGTAGGGGTGTTTACTTATTAAGCATCCGTAAGACTTCTAAGTAAAAAGTGCTTAATAACAGGTTACTTAGTCCTTTATTAAGTAACAGACTACTAAGTAAGGTATAAGGTACTTCTAGCTGGTTAGTATAGATAGTTATAGTTATGCCTACAATTACCATAAGAGACTCTAGTTCCTCACGCTAGTATTTAATTATTTATTTATATCTTACTGTTTAGACTCACCTTTATGCATTATAGTGACAACGACCTACAGTGACATTAAACCCCCGTCTAGGAGTGTTAGCTTAATAAGCTGTCTTCGGAACGCCCCTTACCTGTTAGCGTCCTGCTATACGTTCTGTCTTAACCCACGCTAGTCCTTTCGAGGCCTGTGTTGGGTGCAAGTCGTAATAGTATCTCTAAACTTACGTTAACTTTAAATAAGATAATTAACTTAAGCTGTTATTAATAACGCAGATAACTTATAATATAACGTTAATTAAGTTAATAAATATATTACTATTCTTTATAAATTACAGTAAAGAGCTTAAGCTCTATTAGGGCTTACTTATTAATACCCCTTAAATTACGGTCCGTGTAGATCGGATGCAGGAGCTATATAACTACCTGTAAGCTAAACTTAAGTTTACACGCGAACGAATAAAAAGATTCGCTAATAAACACTAAACTAAGTAACTAATACTTAAGAAAGGACTCTATTATAATAGCGAACGAGTTAAGGGACTAACTCTTTAAGAGGGGGATTACGTCTACCTTTTTTCACAGAACCTGCATTCGAAACGACTTAATAAGAAGCTTAACTTTAAAAAGTACAGACCGTTCTAAGTTAAGAAAAAAGTCGCTACTTTTAATTATAAGTTAAACTTACCCGTTAGTATAAAAGTGCAGATTAAGGTTTTTCACATCTTACTGTTAAAACCTGCCTTAAAGGGAGTTCCTTTAGAAAAGAAGATTAAGATTAACATTAATAAAGACAAGTATAACGTTAAGGAAGTTATAAATTTACAAAAGGGAAAGAACACGTTTAAGTATCTTATTAAGTAGTTAAACTACGGCCCTGAAAGTAACTTATAAGAGCTAGTTAAAAATCTTAAGTGCTTAAACCTAATTATAGAGTTTTACTGGAAGAATCTAAACCGACTAAAGCTAACAAAAACTAAAGATAAGATAAGATCTAATATCTAAACTACTATACTAAAGAGCAAGACCACTATAGGATTTAAAGCTTAAGAAGTGGTAGGAAACTCCTTAGTAAGTACAGAGGGACGTTTATTAGAACCCTTAACTACGGTTATAAGGACTTTAGACTTAACCTGGAAGCTGGGCTTCCAGAGCTAGCAAGCTCTACACAAATTGCACACGTAGTAATATAGAGAACTAAGAAGTTACAGACCAGTAGCTTACGGGATAACTTACCCCCTGTAACTAAAGGACTTACGCTTTGTTGTAGGTTTAGGGAAGGAGTTAGAGGGGTAAAAAGCGGTCCAGTATGCCTTGAGGTCTCTTAAACCAGTTGTATAGCGGTGCGTAGTAGAGAAGCGTGTCCACGAGAACGAGCACTGCTAAGAAAGGAAGTTAGCAAATAAAACAAAACATAAAAAAGGGAGAAGCTACTGAAGGCTTAGGACCAGACCGAGTAGAAAAGTTAGGCTAAGTTCTAGACCTGCAGCGGAAGACTCTTATAGGACTTAAACCTATAACCTCTTACTGAAGGAAGTAAGTGCGCTATTACTACGTTAAAGAGCTATTTTGCTTATTAAAGGAAAGAAGTTATAAATTAAGTTAAGAAGATATTATAAGCTAGGGTAACCCTTTAAGAGGAAAACCAGTAAAAAAAGAGTCCCAGTCCTAAGAGGCTGGCTTAGCACGGACTGGGTCTGCTGCTTCCACTTACTCTTAGAAAGATAGAACCTCGGCCTTATAGGAAAACACTTTTATCGCCTTCGCTTTAATAGCATACTGTTAGGTTTCGACACGCTGTAACTTTATAAGGGAGTTACAGTACTTAGCAACTGCTTAGTCATATAAGGTATCCAGTTCCTTTTTCTTATCTACTAAACCCTTAATAAATTCGTTAAAGTAACTAAACGCGTTATATAAAGAAGGTATATTAGTAAATTAGCACTTACTGTAACTATTAGATTACGCTATAACTTAGTATAGTAAGGACTTAGTTTAATAGCGAGTGTAGGGAGACATTTACAAACTAAAGGTATTAAGAGATTCTGTAAGATAAATACGACAGTTATAAAGAGCCTTTTCTTGTTTTCTCTATTTCTTACGTTTTTCAACATAGTTAGAAGATATGATAAAGGTGGGGAAGGAGGAAAACTAACCTAAGTGATTCTTTGTGGGAAAAGAATGTTGAAGAGGGGGAATTGTATAATAACCCTGCAGGCCGTCACTTAGGCTGGAGCGGCCTGACAAATCCCCTATAAAAAGAACAGTGTAAAAGGACAGTGTACACTGTTTAAACGTACTGGGCCAGGGGTATAAAGACCTAAAGCCCTTATAACTAGTAAGAAAGTGTTTAGTGGCTTATAAGGACTGATAACACTAAGCACCACTTAGTTAACTGCTTAGCTGTAACTATGTAGTGCACTACTAAGCATAACAGATTAAGCAAGGTACGAAGTACCTCTTAGTTAGTTAGTATAGATAGCTATAGTTATGCCTATAACTACCGTAAGGGACTCTGGTTCCTCACACTAGTATTTAATTGTTCATTTGTGTCCTACTGTTTAGACTCACCTCTGTGTATTATAGTGACAGCGACCTATAGTGATATTGAACCCCCCCTGTCTAGGAGTGTTAGCTTAACAAGCCGTCTTCGGAACGCCCCTTACTTATTAGCGTCCTGCTATACGTTCTGTCTTAACCCGCGCCAGTCCTCTTAAGGCCTGTGTCAGGTGCAGGTTGTAATACCCCCCTTTCGACTATAAAACCCACTAAAACCACTAGATTCCACAACATCACTATTTAACCACTACTACACCAAAACTAATGCAACTTCACGTATGGTTTTATAATATTGTTATAAATATACTGTGAGCTTTTCAACTTTATAGTATTTTTATTACAGCTGTAATAAAAATAATACGTTTTTATATATTAATTTAATCCTTTTATATCTTTACCATTTTATCATATAAAGTTTTAATATTAATTTAATACATAATATAGATATAATATAACTTAAAGCTAAATTCATAAAAAATATTTGTTATAAAGTGGTTAAATAATAACTGTTTTAAATTTCCGATCTTTTTTTACAGTTATAACCCTTAGGGTTATAGTAGGAGTTTCTTCTACCTTTTCCAATCCTAATTATTATAACCACTTAATAAGATGTGTATTTTTAGTATTTAATTCTGGCATCTTATATAGGTAAATTACTTACTTAATTTATATTAAATTTTTATTACGTAAAATGGTAGAGATATAAAAGGGTTAAATTAGTATGTAAAAACGTATTGTTTTTATAACAGCTGTAATAAAAATACTGTAAAGTTGAAAAGCTCACAGTATGCTTATAATAGTGTTATAAAACTATACGTGAAGTTGCATTAGTTTTGGTGTAGTGGTGGTTGAATGGTGATGTTGTGGAATCTAGTGGTTTTGGTGGGTTTTGTGGTCGAAAGGGGGGGCGGTCAAAAAGCTGGTCACCCAACTTATTGTAATTAGACTTCAACATGTTGAAATACACCTTCGTTGCCTCACAAACCGCCTTTGACGAATGCAACAGGCACACGGTGGCCTCGGAAGCCTTTTTGCGGACAGAGAGAGCGATTTTTGCTGGATACGCCTAATTCAATCCAGCTTGGGGTGAATGAACAGTTCTATCAGAGAATGCAGTGCGTCTGGGCACATGCATATTTCGGCGACAGCAAGGTCTGAGGTGTCAAGGGCGAGCCAACAACAAATCACGGCCTTGCGTTCTTCTCTCCAGTGACCAGCAGGCCTCTCACAACCCGTAACCTCTTCACAGCAGCGTCTCTCTAGCAACAGAGCTTTCAGCGCCGGCATAGAGTGATGTGTATAATTCTTTGCAACCAGCGACATTTGCATCTTCACTATCGTAGTCGCTTAAAGAACAATCCCCCGCTCTCAACAGCCGTACTTGCGACCGATTAGCTTCACCAGAATGAGAATCTGAAGCACCGGAGACGCGAGCCGGGACAGACCGAGCGACTTACTTACACTGAGCGGCCCCACTTACGCTAAGGGACCCCACATTGCCTCTCATCAGCAAGCAAGTCAACAAGACTGAGACTCCGAACTCACAACCTCTCGCAATGGCATTCCTGATTTTTCGCAACATCCCTTTTGCAGTAGAATTCATTGCACCAGCATCTCTTTGCATCAGCGTCTCTTTGTGTCATCCTCTCTTTACATCACCGCCTTCGCTCCCACGAAACGCAGCCCCGCTCTCAGCCGCTCCAGCCGACCGACCAGCATCGCGAGCCTGAAAACACGAGGGATTTGCGATGCCCGACTTCCTCTTACCGCGCTCGTGGCTCATCCGCGCCCAGGAGCAGAATACAATCTCTCAACGAAGTCGCTTCGACCATCTGCCAGAAGAGATCCGAATCATAATTCTGGAGCAACTCCATATCATCCACGGTCGCGTCAGCCTCGCTGCAGCAATCCGCGCGTCGCCGACCCTATTCCGCACCTTTCGAGCGTCAAGAACAGCCATACTGATTGCACCGGCTCTCTTCGAACTAGGACCGGTGATCCGCGATGCGGTCGCTCTGGTTCTCGCTCGCGAGATGAAGGACCTCGCGCCCTACGCGATGGAGCCCTTGACCAAACACAATTTCGTCGCTCTGTTTTGCGAGGATATGCAAATCCTCAGACAGGTGAACGGGGAGTTCCGAGACGACACAGAGATGGCAGCCCGGTATTCAACAGCGAGCCATATTCTCATGCGAAGCATCGCACCACGTATGGTGGTGCCGATTCTGCGCCTGAATGAAGCGGCGCAGCACCTTATCGACATATACGAGGAGTCGAGACTCTGGGACATGGAAGACAGGATCATCATTCAGGATTGTGAGACTCGTGCCTATAATCGGCATATCTACGAGCACTGTGCCGAGCCGTTCAGCCTCGCAGAGCGGCGGCGTCTGGGAAGGGCTTTGCTTCGGCGTGATCGGCAGCTGGACATGGGGCTTGAACGGTGCGGAGAATACATGCGAGTCTACCACTATCTCATCGAAGCCAATTCGCAAACTCACGGGCACTGGATCAGGCCCCTCTATTTTGATCTCCGCGAGCAAATGTGCACCAAGCTGCACGAAACCATATACGACCCATACCATCCTTGGGAGCTGGAGGAAATATCCCAGGCGCATAACTTCATCCTCACGGCCTGCTACCATCTCAAGCCCTCGATGCGAAGATCCGGTCCCGGCAGTCACAACATCACAGCATGCCAATTCATCCATGACAACATCGAGAGCTGCAAGGTATCGATCGAGAAGCTCTCGCAAATGATTCGCTATTCCGCAAAGCCCTGGCGGTTTCCAGACACCGTGAAGCAGCTGCCACACAAGATCTATTCCACTGCAGCACGCGCAATCGCGAAGGATGATCTTAAGTCAGGCCTACGTCATGACACTACTAGCTCCAGATGGACTCTTCAGAGAGAGCTGAAGTACAGCTTCCCCATGATCGTCCCTCATGGTCATTCTTTCACGAAGATCTGGAAACCCCCGGCCTCAACATTCCGGAAGACGACTCTCCCACCGCCATATGGGTGGTCAGACGCGGTAGATGGTTCAAGATGGGACAATTGGGGCGCCTGCATCCACCCATCCATTGATCTCAGTCACGTGGCCCGGACTGCAGCGCAAGTCAAAAAAGAGAGCCTCCTGGAGGATTGGAAATGGTGGGGCTTGATCTTTTGGGACGAGAAACGAGTTGAGGGACTGAAACTTCTATTGGACGACCCAGGATTCGAGACTGGCTGGCTGACTCGGATTGGGAAGTGAGCGGCTCTTGCGATCTCGAAGGACCTCCACGAGAAGGCCAACTGTCGACCCTACCCTTGCGTCAGTCAGCCATCTTCTCTTTGCAAGAACCCTGGAACCTCCTGTGGTGCTCATCACGTTGCGATATAAACACCGTCTCGCCCTGTGACTTCTTCAGCGCAGAGTCAGGCAATTTGTCGGATTTTGGTATTGGATTTGGCAACCCTCAGTTTGGGATCGAGCTTGGGTTAAGTCGCTGAACTTGGTATTGGAAGACTCCCGTCGGCCTTTGGTTCGACATACTTGGTCTTCGGTTTAAGTTGCCTCTCGCGTTCGGGAGCTAAGGTACTCCTGTTATCACCTTCAACGGTGGTTCTAGGAATGGAAATATACACGGCCTAACAGTAGCCTACTATCAGTGTACACTCATCAGAAAGAATGGGGTGTCTAGACAGCTAGTATAACGTCCGCGGGCACTGATCAGAAAAGATAAAATGTCTAGACATCTCGGGTTAATGTAATGTAATAGTAGTAAATGGAGACACTGTTGGTTTTGGGCACCTGTGACAACGCATTATCACCTGCCGTGATCTAGACAAAGCTAACTCCAGCGCCACCAAAGCCTCTACATTTGCCTGGAAATAACATCACACATCCACCCCCCTAACATCCTCCCCTAGCGGCATCTCCCTCGTCCAAATATTCATCCCAATCTTCCCTCCCCCTGTAACCGGCAATCCCGCATGCAGCGTCCTCTCATCGCCCTGCCCATTCGGCAGCAAATTCTCCCAGTAAACCGCGTTCCCCTCCACCGGCCTAAACGTTACCCCCCTCTCCCACTCCTCGTCACAGTCCACGATCCCCTCCTCGCACCAGCGCGCATCAGACGGCGCCTCCAGGTGGGGGAAGTTCGTCCCTCCGCCCGTGGTATCATTCGCGACATGCACGTACGCAAAGAATGACGAAACGCGGTTCCCGCCCGTCGAGGCAGCCGCATGCGCCGGGTCGGTGAACCAATCCGTGTGGAAGTGATAGCGCTCCGTGGGGCCGTATTTCACCAGCTGGATGGGCTCGAGGTGCGACCGCGGGGTGTCGTAGCCCTGGAAGGCGAGGGCGCGGGACTCAATGCAGCGGACGAGGGCGTCGCGCGGGACGTTTGTGGATTGCGAGGTGCGCACGCGGTGGGAGGCGCCGCCGGAGCGGGAGGCTACGTTGGAGCGCGTGAATGTGGAGTCGCTGATGGCTTGGAGGTGGGCGCGCTCCGAAGGGGTGAGGAAGTTGGTGATGTAGATTACGAGGGGGGATTTGGAGACCATGAGGACTTGGTATGGCGGGTGGGTGCAGACGTAGTCGTCGAGGGTGGTTATGGGGGTTTGTTGGTCAGCGGTGGCGGCGCCGATGCGCAGTGCCGCAAGGGCCGTGAGGGATGTGAATATCGACCGTAATGAGGCCATTGTGGATGTGTTGTTTGCGTTTCTTCACGACAAGAGCAAGACCGTCAAGGACGCAGAACATCAGGATGGAAAAGATTTGGGATCATTCTCGTCGCCCGGTCCCCTCGCCCCCACCCTTGCCGTTCGTGGTGATCCGGGCCGGCACATCGGACGGCGGCACAGTTGCCTCTGGTGATCATGAAACAGGAGCCGTTGCGCTCGAGCGTGGTTTATCGGCTGGTTTTTAGGTTTGGGGTCGTCTCAGGGGCCAAAAGTTGGGGAAGTCGTTGTCGCAGAGGGGTGATCAGCCCCCCTGTAACACAAGCTTTTCTGCAGGAGCTCCCCCTGTCACTTTTGGAAGCGCTCAAATGGACATCCCGTCCTGCGTCATCCTCTGCGAAGGGGAGATTTGCGGACAGTTGGGCCATCTTGAGATGCGAATTCCACGGTCTTCTTCTTCTTCTTTATGTTTCTTTTGCTTCTATGTCCAAAGCTCGAAAATGTGGAATAAAGGACTGTTGTTGGCGTTGTCATTGTTGGCGGCGCCTTCCGCTCTTGCATGGGACCACGCTGCGGATGTGGGGTCCCTGAAGGAGACTCTGGAGACAAACGACTTCACCCTCGTTGCCTGTAAGTCTTCTTTGAGCATCTGATGAAGGAATCCCATCAGCTAACAACGATCCCTTTGAAGTCATCCACGTACGTATCCCCCGTCGCACCATTAAGAATCAAGGATACTAACCCAAGCCTCCCTCCCTCCAGCCAACCGAGTATGCGCCCTCTCCAAAATCCAATCCGCGATCAAGAACCTAACCAATCCCTCCAGCGAACAAAGCCAACTCCTTGAACCAGAATGGGTCTCCCTCCAGTCCAAAGACCCAACCCACATAACCAGCATCGACTGCTCCGCCTCCTCCTCAACAATCACCCTCTGCTCCTCTCTCGACATCTCCTCCTTCCCGACAATCCGCCTCTACCACCCCTCCGGCCATCTCTCCCGCTACCGCGGCCCGCGCCGCGCCCCCTCCATCCTCTCCTTCCTCCGACGCATGCTCCGCCCTCCCCTCTCAACCGTAACCTCGCAAAACACCACCGCCTTCCTTTCCACCGACGACGTCCTCTTCATCGGCCACTTTGGCTCCTCGGAGGAAGACACCACGCTACGAGAACGCTTCACCAAGCTGGCGCAGAAATACCGAGATCGGTTCTCGTTCGCTTTAGCGGGTGAAGGGGCGGGACAGGATGGCAAGGCGATGATTTCTTGCTATAATATGCCGGATGAGCTACAGAGGTCGATCACGGAGGAGTTGGATCACCCGTTGGCGATGGAGCAGTTTGTGAAGATTTGTGCGACGCCGTTGATCCCGGAGTTGACGAGGCGGAATGAGGTTGGGTATTACAAGGTATGTCCTCTTGGTTGCTGTGTTGCGAGGGCTTAGGGTGCTAACTTGGTTGGGGGTGGTTAGTCAGGGAAGAGTTTGGTTCATTACTTCGTGCAGAACGGCAAGGAGCGGACGGCATATGTGTCGGAGATGTTGCCGCTAGCGAAGAAATACAGCGAATACCTACAGTTTACGACAACCGATATCAACGAGTATCCTGACGCGATGGAGATGATGGGTGTGCGGCGCGGGTTGAGAGGCCCGTCAGTGCAGAATCCGAGCAACGGGGATGTGTATCCCTACACGGGAAAGCAGCGACTGAGTGCGCATGTTATGGAGATGTTCTTGAGCGATATCATCCAGGGCAAGGTTCAGCCGTTACAGAGGCAATACAGCAGTGAGCACGAGGAACTTTAGCAGATTCGGAAAGAATGAATCAAAAGAGTGTCATGAACTTCATCTCACTATGCTCATCAGCTTTCCCAACAAGGGACTAACCCCAAACTTTCTGTGGGCCCCCCTTCCCGGGGCATATCCCGTCGCCCATGTGCATCGTCATCATGAGTTTTTTTGAACCACAAACCCCTTCGCCCCATAGGATAAGCATGCTGATCAATCAAACCAGCCAAAATGCCAACAAAAATCCAAAACCCAAGCCAACAAACGCCTTTCACCAAACTATGCAATAGCCGACCGACCATCAACTGCAAAAGATATGCAAACTCCATCCAAAATGCTACCCCTGGACCTCCATGCGCCTAGCGGACGCCTAGATACGCCAAGCATTCATGTTCTTCTGGATCCAGTTGTACGAATCGCTGCGGAAGTCATCCTTCAGCAGGCTCGCCGAGTTGGCAAAGAAGTTCATGAGGTTATTCTCCTTCGACCACTGCGGCCAGTTGATGTTGACCTTGGTGCCAACAGCATTGGTGCCGCCCGAGGCATTGTTAGGGTCGAGGTTGTAGACAAAGTTGGCGTAGAACGAGTGGATGCTCCTGCTGGCATAGTTGGGCAGCAGGCCGTAGAACACTTGCAGGATGTCGCCACCGTGGAAGGTTCCGAGGATGGGCGTGCCGAAGTCGTAGCTCGAGAGGTACGACCACGAAGGGACGGAAGGGTTGGCCTTGAGGGTGTCGGCCAGAAACACGCGGCGCGACAGGGTGAAGACAAGATCGCCCAGGATGGCCGCGAGGCGCTTGAAGCCAGGGTAGATCTCGTTGAAAAGGCCAGTGCGGAACGGGGAGCCGGCCAGCATGTTGTTGTCGTATGTGTTGACCAGGGTAGTGATCTGCTCAGCGGTTGCGCCATGGAAAAAGATAGTTGAAAGGTATGAGATGAGCTTCGGTGTTGTGGTGATATTGGACTGGAAGAGTGCGAACAGTGTACCCTCATCTTCCTGGTCGCCAATGATCATGGGAACTGCCACATATTTGTTCTGAAGGACTAGGAGGTCCGGGCTTTGGGTGAGAACCTTGCCATCGGGCCGAGGTAGATACGACAGGGCCACCGAGTTGTACGACAGAATAGCAGGAACCGAATTCGCGGCCTTGAGGTACTTCTCGTAAGGCAAAGCGCGCAGGCATGTTAGGGTGTCGGCGGCGGAGGAGCAGCCAGCGGCGCGGACGACGGTGTCGTAAACGATCTGTCCCTTGGGGCAATCGACGGGGTCGGCGGGAACGATGCTGCCCGAGTTCATGATGGCGCCGCGGAAGAGCTTCTTTCCGTTATACACGTTGTTTCCATCGTACATAGCCATCTGGTCGAAGACAGAGATGGCGCCAGCAGATTCGCCCCAGAGAGTGACCTTGTCCGGGTCCCCACCAAAGGCGGCAATGTTGTCCGAAACCCACTCGAGGCCCATGCGCTGGTCGAGGAGCCCGAGGTTTGAAGCGCCATCTTGGAGGACCTCCTTGCCTGGCAGGAAGCCAAAGCCGCCAGTACGGTAGTTCACAGCCACAAAAACGTACGGCTTGCCCATAGACGCTGCAGCTGCGACAAGGGGACCGCCCTCGTACATGGATGTCCATCCGAGCTATAATGCGTAAGTGTTTGCCCGATAATACCGAGGGAAGATTGCGAGAACATGCCTCAAATCCACCACCAAAGATCCAGAACAAGACAGGAAGCTTGTCAGTAGCCTTTGTGCCAGCTGGGCGGATGACGTTCACAGTCAAGCAATCCTCGCTGACCTTCAGCACGGACTGGAAGAAGGGCAGATTCGTGACCGTTCCCAGAACCTTGGCGAGGAAGTCATTGGAGCTGTTATCCGCAAAGAATTGCGGGCACGCATTTGGGATCCCAGCAGCGTTGAAGGTGCCGATGTTGGAGGTCAACCTCACCGGCGGCTTGAGACGGTTGCTACCAGTGGGAGGCACAGCAAAAGGGATGCCATTGAAAGCCTCAGTGGTGAGCCGCGAAGCGCCCACAATGTTGCCGGACGAGGTGGTCACCGTTGGCGCGGCACGCTTCTCGACAACTGGAGCAGGTGGCTGCGGCGGCGCGGCGGCGACACGGCCAAGGAGGGCCAAGGAAGTCGCAACCAGGATGGTGGAGATTCCCTTCATGTTGACTGTCCGGTGAAATGCGGATCGAATGAGATCAAGGACGTCGGGGTTGATGTCAGAATGATAGTTGATCCTGTCTGTCTCCTAATTTCCCAAAGGTAGAGGTGACGAGACCGAAACTATTATACCAATTCGCCATCCCATCCAACTCCTGGATTGAAACGTGTTTGCCAGGGACGCCGGCGGCTAGGTAGCATCCTCAACGCGGTGATCTTTGCGGATACCTACCATGCCGTTGCAGGGAAGCAATTTTGGGCGGGCGTATTCTTGACGAAGTGGATAATCGGCCGGGGAGCACTCCACTACCGGCATGGTTGTAGAAGTAGTCCTAGGGCCTTGCAACCTTCCCCGGACAACGGTGCATCGGTGAGCACCTGACCACCTGGCACGCCGGAGATGTAGTCGTGTCTGGCAAGTCGCCGACGAAGGGACCCCGTAACACGCTCGTTTGCACCCGCTGGCCCGAGTCCTTCTCCTCTTGGTGCCACTGGCAATGGCTCCAGGTGCCACTCTCGCGCGGGGTGACATCTGTCACACAAGGCCGATGCCCGTTCCCCATGGGGAAGGACATGGTTGCCAGGGACAACTTGGGTAGCACACATCCCATCCGCCGCAAATCGTTCACCAGACGGTCCGGCGCTCGAGAGAGCGCAAGTCAAGGTCAGATGTGTGTGTGTGTGTGGTGCAAGACATACATGCATGTGAAAGCAGCGGGAGACGATCTGGTGCCTGGCGCTAGATATATAAGCCTCGGTCCACGATTGGCAGATAGGATAGGGCAGACATGCAGGCGGCGCAACGAGGTCAGCAGAACCTGGTCACGGCAGTCGCTGTTCCTTTCGCAGTTTGGTCTGTGTGAGGGGTAAGCAATAAGGGACGAGCCAACGGGCGGTGAACTGGGGTTGCTTTTGTGCTAGTAGAGGGCGGATGCGACCCTACAGGAGGCGGCTGCTCGAGAGCGTGACCGTCGCGTGAGAACAGGCGGGCAACATGGCGGCCGTTGCGCAACACCGGAGACGGGAGCGGCGCAAACAATCCGAGACAGTTTCTGGTGTCCCAAGTCGAAGGAAACACTATTCTCGGAGCGAGCAACAATGATAAGAACAAGGGAGCATCCTCGCGAACCGCAGCGATGGTACACTCATTCATGGCAAACCACCCCCTGGGTCCTGGGGTGGACAGGGTGTCAGGGTGTCGAGAATCCAGGTCGAGAATCCAGCCCAGGCCCCCGGACCGAAGAACCAAGCGGCAGACGAGCCCGGAAATGCGGGGAATGGGGTCAATGGATCTCGGTTGCTGCTGTAGCTGTGGGGAAAGCGCGACATCGCGGTGCGCTTTCCTTTTTCGTCATCTCCCGGCGCTAGTTTTCTTGGGTCTCTGCTTGGGAAGCACCAACACCACCTAACCTCCCTGCTGCTCAACAAATCTGGGTGGCACTTGTACGGCGAGAAAAAAGAAGAAACCCATAACGGCAGATCTAGTATGACTAAATTTTCTGGGGTCTGAGCTCTCCGCTTTGACGAGCAGACGTCCAAGCGGCCCAAGAGCGCGTCTGCGTCCAGCCTCTGCGTCTGCGGGCTACCCTACTCCTTTTGGTGATACTCGTGTATCGCGACCCACTAGGACGCTTGGGCTAACGGTTGTTTCTTCTAGTCCGGCTTGAATTCATCCCTGTATCTATTTGTGCTCAGTCTAGGCAGATCCGCTGTGGAGTGCAGGCCGTTGACAGTTGGAGAAGGATCGACCTCTTTGATATCCGCCGCGAGCACGAAATCCCCCAGCCCCTGATTCTATCCATCAACCGCGTGAGCGAGAGGCGCAAGGGTCTCGGGGATCTCCCCTATCGCCTAGCGGTCTTTGGCTAGAAGCAGTTCACCGGCGTCTGTTCGGATCATATGCTTTCTTCTTGATGTAGATGCCGAGGGTCGGTCTGGACGCTGAGCTGGCGTGGAAGTGAGGTTCAAGCAGCGTCTCCTCTACCTACACAGGCCCGACGGCAAGTGCCGTGCACTCACTGCGCTCCTATCCAAGAGGTGACGGGATGATGGCCAAGTTGCTATCACTATACTATCACACTGCTATGATTTCTTTTGTTCATGTTTTTCAATGCCATAATCAAGAACTACAGCTTTCTGTTCACCATACTTGCTCGTCCCGTTGACTCGGGCTCCCTGATCAGTGACCTAGAATAGCGCTCTCCGCCATTTTGAGCGCTCCAATGGAGTGATGGAGAACATCTCAGTCTATCATGTGAAGGCCGCAGAGATCCAGTCGGAAATCACGTAGAAAATGAACCCCGAGACACGCCCTCCAGCCTACCAACCTAATGCAAGAGCAGTATCAATCAAGTGGCGCCTCCCACACCAACCCCACATCCCCGCGTTGTATCCCCGCGCTGTGACTTTGTCCTTAAGGGGCGGCTACATATGCCAGACACAGTGCACTACACCGAAAGTGGCCAGACCGTGTAGTCATGATTGGACGAGGGATTTCACATGTCTGGCCGCCGGCTCGAATACTGCTGCTGCTGGAACTCCGGATAAACGGAGGCTGGTGTTAAGGGGAAGAATAATTAGGGGTGATTTTCCTGGCTGTGGGCGGGGAGGATGGAATCAGCGATGGGATTACTCCTCGATCCAAGCCAGCGGTCTCATACTCTCTCAGGTCTACGATATTTCTCGTTCCTTAGATCGAGAAAACTCGGGATTAACTGTAGGATATAGAAGCCATGTCTCCCAATACTCGCCTCACTCACTTGGACTTCGAGAAAAATACGTCACGGCACACAAATTTGCCGTGCCTGCTTCGAGTGTGAGCATATATGTCATCCCAGTATACATTCAACATTTCCCTTTTAATCTCATTAGCCAAGCTCTATAGCTGTGGAAAATGATGACACCAATTACAGCCTCAAATGGCGGCATTCGCTTATGGGCGCAAGCCCACTATAGAGCAGTGAATCATCGCCAGTTCATGTGGTCGTCATGGATTCCGAGCTTCCCCCGCCAAGAAACAGTAGATAATCGCCCAGAACCGACAGTTCTGTGATTGGGCAAGCAATGCAAGTGGTTTCCAACCGAACTGTAGAAATAGGGCCAAAAGGCTACCATTTGCTGCTCTGAGCTGACAATAGCTTTACTTACTCCATATGATGGGAGCTAACTAGAGATGGTAAAGTTTACTATCTTTCTACTATTATCCAACCCTCCAAAACGCACACCACTCAATATTATCACCCCAATCTTGGTCCCGAGCATCTACCCAGCCTTGAAGTTCACAAGTTTGAAAGCCTGGTAAAACAAGCACCCCAAACTACAGCCATGAGTTGTATGCGCAGACAGCAATGACGTGAGACACAAGTTCAAGCTGCGTATTCTCTGGACTGGAGCGGAGCCCAAACCAGCCTGTCAAATCACAGAGTTTGATGCCCGTGAATGCAAACATGCAGGTCCGATCGAGAGTTACCAGGCAGATGCGTGGGATGCTCATCGATCGTGGCGAATCACGCAGGCACGCTTGGCAGGGGCAAGGAACACGATGTCGGATCTATCAAACCAGGCACAATCAGGCACGTCAGGAACAATCACACACTCAGTGCCTCAATTTCATGGAGACCTTATATTGCTTGGCAGGGACAGAGATAGGCCCTGTGTGTGCTGCTAGTAACAACAGTGTCCGATGTGAGGCAAGTTCAATAACATCGCGCATCATGGCGATGGCAGGTCCGCTGACTCTCCCGACGGTCGACAACACCGCGGAAACATGGAAAGTCGTTTTCGGGGTCAGTCGTCCCGAAAGCAAAAAGTAAAAGAAACAAATACAAAGAACCCAGCCGTCTCCGATACCGTCTATCCACCCTTCGGGACATGTCCATACCATGCAAGACAGATACCCCAAGCTGTCGCTCCCATCCATGCACCATGACAGAACCAGTGGCATCAGCCAGCCCATTCATAGAATGCGTGAGCATCGTTTTCTTCCGTTCCCTTGCCTCCCAAAACGCCATGCAAAATGTACAACCTCAAAATGTCGGGTATATGTACCATGAATCATCACCTCGTATTTCATGCCATCCTTGTTTCCTCAGATGCATAGCTTTCCCAAAGCCGCCGCATCGTAACTGCAATCCCGAAACTCGGCGTGAGCGAACGACATTGCTAACAAACCTCCAAAGAGCTTGTCGTCGTCTGTGTTGTCCGTCTCCTCTTAGCAGACGGGCTGAGCACAGGATGGTCATCGTCACTGCTGGGAACATCCTCCTCGAAGCTGCTGTTGTGCACCACCGAAAGCGGTTCGCGCTCTGGGCGTCTTCTCTTGAAGGTGATCGGAGCGTATGCGATTCTGGGCTGCTCAATCAAGGGATCCCATAGACCAATGTACTCAGGGTCCTCAAACAATGGGTCGCCGGCAACCTCGCGCCCGAGTGCCTTGGAGAGTCGCTCTTTGAGGCCTAGGATAGGCCAGAATGGGACGGGAGTCTGCGTAATATTGAGCCCGGGTCCGTCGGCCGCGTCCTTCAGCGATGCGGCCTTGTCAGGGTGGAGAAATTGTTCCAGGAATGAGGCCGACACGGTGGCTGTGTACACGATGAAGTTAGGAGTGGCGTCATTGCCTTCGTCGTGCGTGATGATTTGCACCTTGACATCGTGAAACTTGGTTGGCCTGACGATGCGGCGCACCTTCCGGCCGTTTCGCGAATCCGACGATGACTGCGATGAGGACCTTGAGCTGGTCTGGACGTAGAAGTGAGACTGTGCCATGGCGATGAGGGCGCCGACGAAGTACGGGTCATGGTCGACATTGGCAGGATGGAGCATTTTCGACCGGAGGCGTTGCAGTCGAGAGACAGGCTCGTTCGGAGTGTTGTCAGGTCCGGGGACGACGCGGAAAAGGTTCCTGCGAATCAAGGCCAACTGCGTCCTATTGATGTACGCCAGCATCGGCGGGTTCAGTGCGTCGCCATTGATTGCCGCCAGCTCGGCAAACGAGGTCGCAGGCAAGGTAGGCGCCGAGTCGAATGATGTGTCGACATTATTTGGAGTCTTCCAGAAAACGGCGACCCGAATTGCTTTCTTGAAGCGCCGCGACCCAAAGTAGATGTCAAGGTCGGCGCCCGTCTTTGGATGCGACAGGGTGCTGGGGAAGAACGTCGACATGATGTGCTTGATCGCTTTGTTCTTGCAAATGAAGCGCGCGGGCAGCACATCGCGCTTGCAGAGAACATGGAGTTCGGTGGTGATGGTGCGCGCCATCTTGGACGGCTCGAGCCATCTTCCCGGGACGTAGTCGGGAACTGGTTTGGTGACAGCTGGGAGCTCCTGGAATTGAGCGCCAAGCAGCTTGGAATGGAGATCGGTCCAGCAAATCGGGACCACGTAGAGCGAGATGCCTGAATTATCGTGCATGATGTCGTAGAGAGAGCCAACCTCGGGCCGAGTAATCCTTGTGTGGCGGCGCTGAACCTTGATCTTCGGGCCGTTGCCCTGATCGTTCTCGTTAGACTTCCCGGCGCCCGGCGGGCCGGACTCGTCGCGTGATGCCGACATCTGGATGATGGTTCGCAGCTGACTGAAGAAGCTGCTGCCGACGAGAGATCTGGATCAGGCGTGTCAGCGGGAGGAGCCGATTGCAGGGAAGGCGCGGAAAAGGTTGGAGGTTTCTGGCCAGTAGATCTGGTGACGGAGGACGCGACTTACTCAATGAGCATGGACGGGCCAGGTGTCGCGAGTTCGCCCCACAAACAATGGACGCGACAGTGACAGGCGCTAGAATTTACCAAAACTCGTGGAACGCTCGAGTAAATTGATTGTAGGAAAGACAGCGCGGGGAGTGACAGACTCGTTTGCGACAGATGAATCCGATTGCGATCGCAAAAAGGCGGAGTTGGTGGTAAGGGCGCTTCTGGATTGAGGAAGAGGGCTGGGCAGGAAGGTGGGTTTAAAACGCGACGGGGGAAGGAGCCCCTCTCTGTTGGGCGTGCCATGGTTCCGCCACCAATCTGGATTTTCGCGCTAGCACACGAGAGCTCGTGACTGTAAGCACGGGCCAACTCCGGAACCAGCCACACAATGCTTCCGGAGACTTTCAATGCGCCGCTTTCGGTCGGCCCAGCCCCAGCCCTCAACACCGAAGCCTGGAAGTCTTCTGTTTACGTATATACGAGATATTCCAATGCGGAAAATGGCCTGTCGACTTGAACTTCCTCCAAGTCCCCTAGGCTTCCCAAACATGATTTACAAAATATGAGACTGTTTGTGCGGCGGCGATGCGTTGTGTGCTAGCGTGGGTAGCGTCATCCATGATTGATTGAACCAGACCAAATCAACCGAGCCAATCAGAGAGAGAGGTCCAGATGTGGCTGCCTACGATGACTGTTCGTTGTTTGCCTGAGGCAGAAACTTTAGGCGGTGAGGCTGTGCAACCCCAGGTCAGCCATACCCACTCGCAGAACACTCCGACGTCAGGGGCGCAAGCAAGACCCCGCCAGGCTAGGGTGCGACACCGAGCTCCTGCGGACCAAGCGACACCACATCCCAGGCACCTCGAGATATCACCACGAGCTAGCTGCCTGTCTGCCCTTGCGAAAGGAGCTTCTCTGTCCACAATGCCGGTAAGCCAACGCACCCCGCGATGTAGTAATTCCCGTCTTGGGAAGCAGATAGCTCCGCTGAGGCCAATTTCCCCGCTGACGTTGCCTGCGACCCCCTCATCGTAGGCCTACAACTCCATGTTCAACGAGGGCCCCAACCCGCCGCGCCTCGTCGGCAACTTCCCGCTGCTACCGCTGCGCACCAAAGTTCGCGGGCCTGTCTATCCCCTCCCCTTTCCGGACCCGCCGCTGGCGGCCGGCGAAGCGCCCGACCCCGACGATGAGTCGTACGACATCCTCGACGAGGTGCTCGCGCTCTTCCGCGCCAACACGTTCTTCCGTAACTTTGAGATCCAAGGTCCCGCCGATCGTCTCCTCGTATACGGCATCTGGTTCGTGTCAGACTGCCTCTCCAAGATCAAGCCCTCGGCTGGCGTGCGCGAAGCTACCAAAGATGTCACGAACTTGGCGCTCGATACGCACTTTGCTATCCCCGGCGACCCAGCATGGCCACTGAATCAGGTACGAATGATAGATGCGAGAGCTCCGTGGGGCTGGGCAAGGAGTCAGGGCAATGCTAACTCGGCTATCCGCGGTTAGATGTACGAACCCCCTCGCGACAGACAAGACGGTGAGATCCTACGCCAGTACATGTCACAGGTGCGCCAGGAGTTGGCAACAAGGTTATTGGCAAGGGTATTTGAGGAGGGTGGCGACGGCAAGCCGAGCAAGTGGTGGCTCAGTTTTACGAAGCGGAAGTTTATGGGCAAGGGGCTATGAAGACCCGTCAATTGCACAAGATATCGAGGAGCCGGTTGGCCAAAAGTTAGACGAGGCGCGTTGCCATGCACGGCGCATGTTGAATTCGAGCGGCGTGACGTGTGGAGAATGACAATGGTCTATTTGTACAGTGGGTATCTATGCTCATGTCTATCTTGGAGTCTTGTGGAGTGATGCTATTCCCTATCTACGCTGATACGCCCAATCATGACCCTTATCCAGATGTTCCACGATATAATCGTTAATTTGTACTCATCAGGCAGAAGTTTCGGTGGCCTCGGATTCCACGACAGGACTCTCCTCGACCCTTGTGCGCTTTAACTCACGCGCTCCGGGTGTTCCGGCCTCCGCAGCTGTGCCGTCCGGCTTGCGCTTGAATCTTCCTCTCGCAGCGACCTTGCCCTCTGCTGGCTTTGCCTTCCACGCAGTGAAAATATATCCGTCGGTCCCACCGCGTTCTGTCATCAGAGGATGCGTCCTTCCCGGCAAGACTTGCCAGCGCCGAGCCCGGCTGGTCTGGATCGAAGTTCCCAACAGCAGCAGCGGATTCAAAGGGAAGTTCTCGCTGCCCTCCCAGTGTTCGAGCTCCTCGGCCGATCTGTTAGCGAGTTCAGGAACGCTACCGCTCGACCACGCCGTCCGCCGGCTTACGCTAAAGAGGTCCGCTAGCGCCGCTAGCGGCTCTATAGTCGGCGAATAGATGGCGATCGGCGCGCCGCCGGACAGCAAAGGGAGGGTGTGTTTTAGAATGCTAATTGGGTCCATGGTGCTGGCGCAAACGAGACCGTTGAAGCCACCAGCGCGAGCCACGTCAACGATGTGCCTCGTGCGAGCAAATCTCCTCCGTTTGCGGTGGAAGTTGCCTCGCCTGCTTGGTTTCCATGAACTGAGCATCTCGGGGGTTGCGGTGAGCGGCGGGGTCGAGTACGCTGTATCCAGCTCCGGCTTCAGAAGCTGGAGCCAGGAGAGGGTGAGGAGGTGATTGAGAAGAGGATGCGACGGGTGGTTTGGAGATACGGCGTCGAAGTTCCAGTAGGAGAGGAATGCCAAGCTCGGCTGGCTGGCTCCATGGACGACCGTAAGTGTGTTGGTTTGGGAGAAAGGCACCTCGAAGTCAGAAGAGCGAGGCTTGAAGTTCTTGGGCTTTTCGGCAAGTGTGGAAGAGTGATCCGCAGCATCAGCCATCTCGGTGTCAGCATCTTGCTTCCCCTCCTTGATGAGCACTGACTCCGCGTCGTGAGCCTCCAACGCCTCTGCAGTCTCAAGCTCGACACCCTCCTCCTCTTCAGAAGAATTGAGAATGCCCATTCTCTCGGCCATGGCAGCGACCAGAATTCCGCCCGTGTCGTCCACCATAAGCCATCTGCCTTTCAGGAGATCGGGCTGAATCGGAGCACACGCCTCTAAGCCCTGGTCGCAGGATGCCTTCGGATCCTCAAGAAAGACGGGCTCGCCTCCGTAATGCACGTTTCCCCAGCAGCCCACCAAGGCCAGCATCTCCGCCCGCATGTCCATGATTTTGCTGGCCTCCCTTTCCTCCAGCTGCCAGTGCGCCAGGGTGGGCACGTCCATTGGTAGGATCTGGAATCTCCGAATGTACTTCTTCTGCTTCGAAAGCTTGTACTTCGCCAGACTGAAGCTGGTTTTTTGGTCCAGTGCAGTATGCGAAGAGAGAAGCTTGGCGATAACATCTTTCCCTGCGTTGTTGCCCTCTCGCTTCAGCTCTTCGATTTCGTCCTGCGTGAGCGTCTGACGGGCGGTCTCGATAAGCTCCTCGGTCAAGCGTGTCACAATTTCCCCGCCCTCGGCATCTACCAGGGTAATCTCGGCACTGTCGGTCGTAGACGAAACGGGCTCGGTCGAAGCCGCTGCTGGTGTTGAGCAAGTCGGTGCCTCTGCCTCGGCGAAGACTTCCTCGTAAAGCTCGGACGAGGGAACGATTCGTAAGCGGTGAAAGTCTTCGTCCGGTCGCTTGTCTTCTATTTCGTACGTTACATGGTAGGGTCGCCCTATTATGAGGTTGGCCGGAAAGGAGCCATATTTGCCCAGCGATATTGTTCTAGCGGTAGATCGTCAACAACGCGATCGCGAGAAGGTCACAGCCAACTTACGTGTTTGGTGCAATTGAGAGCACTTTGGTAACGCCCGTGGGGAGCTTTATTACAACCCACGAGTTGGGGCGAATCACCGACAACATTTTCGCACGATCGCGAGGCCGTAGTGACGATGGCAGTTTGGAGTTGCGACCAGGAAAAAATTTCGGCCTGCAAACGTTCAATACGCGACAAGGCGAGGATGCGGGGTGCCCTGCCGCTGCGGGGTTGACTAGGGGCTACAGCCATGCAGCCCAGTTGCTGTGGGGAGGTCCAATGAGCACATTGGAAGCGTCCGGTCGACCCCAACAACCTCCATCGCCGAGCTCATCGACGGACACTCCCCCTTTGCGCGTCCAAGATACTCGTCATGAACTGGATAGAGCGCCCGGTCCTACTATCTCCAAATCCTTCTCACTGTCCATACGGCCCTGCTGTTACCACCAAAAGCTGGATTTTCTTTTCTCGCCGAAAAGTACACTCATATTTGGCCCATTCCTCGGTGGACCGGATCTGCCCAGGTGATCCTTCTCTGCCATCGCGAATTGTCAGAATGGATTCACAAAGCAACTTTTTGCGTAGACGAGTCGTTTCCATTGGTCAGCAGAAGTTTGGCGATGTCATCGATACCTAATGCGGCCGAGTCTTTCAAAGCACGGATTCGGTGCTCCTTTGTTCCCCCAGGGACATAAGATGGAGAGTCTTCTAGAAGCCGCTCATTCCCAGATTCCCGGGTTCTTTCCTTGACACAAACAACACAGACACAAACAACACAGACACAAACAACACAGACACAAACAAGACAAGAAACCTCCCTGACAATAACGTATCCAAGATGGTAAGCTTCAGATTTACCATGGGAATGTGCTTAAACCTGACACCAAAGCCAGTCCCAGCCGCCCTACGTTGTAAACGGCTACTTCCACCGGCTGCCGAGCATGTTTCGCAACACCATCTCTGCGGACCCAAGCTCGCCGTTTCCGGCGGAGAAAGGACGTTATGCGCTATACGTCTCGGAAACCAGTCCTTGGGTGAGCCCTCTCCTCCAGCCCCAGCTCTCAAACCCCATCCCACTGACACGTGACGGACACAGGCACAAAGAGCGACGATCGTCCGCATCATTAAGGGTCTCGAGGATATCATAGAGATCCGCGAGATGCACAACCACATGACCGAGCAAGGGTGGACCTTCAGTGGCGAGGGCAAATCTCTCTCAGAGGACCCTGACTACCACTTCAAGACCCTCGCGGAGCTCTATCTGAAAGTCGACCCCAACTATTCGGGTCGTTTCTCAGTGCCGGTCCTGTGGGACAAGAAGACGCAAACTATCGTCAACAATGAAAGCTCCGACATCATGCGTATGTTCACCACCGCTTTCGAAGACCTCATCCCCCAGCACCTGCGCGAAGTCAACCGACCTGGTGGCGGGCTGTATCCCGAGCCCCTTCGCCAGAAGATCGACAAACTGAATGATTCGATGCATGATATCCTCAACGAAGGCGCTTACAAGTGTGGCCTTGCGGGTACGCAGGATGCCTTCAATGCCAACGTGTACCCCCTGTTCCGGGAGCTTGATCGGGTGGAGGCAATGCTCGCTGCCGACGGACGGAAATACCTCTTTGGCGACAACCTCACTGAGTCTGACATACGTCTTTACGTGACCATCATCAGGTTCGATTCTGTTTACGTTCCGATCTTTCAATGCAACCTCAAGTCGATCCGCAACGACTACCCAGCCATCCACCTCTGGTTCCGTCGACTGTACTGGGACAAGAACAGTGACCAGACACTTGGTGCGTTCCATAAGACCACGTGGCCTAACGTGACCGACTACTCGATCGGGTATACCAGAGGAAGACGTTTGGTACTCCTTGGAGGCCAGGGACCCTGCATTGTGCCGCCCGGGCCGACAGTGTTGGTCGAGCCGCTTCCGAAGGAAGACTGAGTCGTCAGACCGAAAGGCAGATCGAAAGCGGCCTTCCCACAAGCATAGGCTCTTTCAACGACTAAGACAGAGGCCCATTGTAGATTTGGTGCTGAGTAAGGGAAGGGCGAATTGATAGTTGTAATTCCAAGGAATGAGGGCAACTTGAATTTCGTGAATTTGCGGAAAGGGACAAGTCTTTCATATGTTCGGTTTGGCTCTACTTCTGCTTTCAGGCCAGGTTCAGGAACAGTTCGAAATCTTTCAATATCGATCAACTTTAAAAATAATATGCTACATTTACCGGTGTAACAAATGTATGATTTTAACCCAAATCAAAATGCGCTTTGATATCATGACCTCCAACTCCATGCTGACCCAGATCCGTTCTGATAGCCGCTTTGCAAATGACCCCCCCTCTGAAAGTGGCTTTGATTGCCAACAACCAGCCTAACTTCAAGCGCCGAATTACCCAGACTTCTCCGGCGTCCTTGGTGAACCTGTCCCAGTTGTCGAGCTTGAGATTTCGTCGGCACCTCGCAAGTCTCCCCTGGCCATTGAAATGCGACGAGCAGCTTCGTCAAAATCCGACCTGCCGTGGTTGTACGGCGGGAGACTGATAACTTCCGTCACTCGGTAGCTTAACGGACGGGCTGTGCCGTCCGGACCAACACCATCATATCGTACTCTGACGACGGGCACACTCGAACCGTCGTCCTCTCTTCTTCTAATCACCTGGCAGGCAAGAATAGAGAGCATGAAGTGCACCAACCTGCGGTCTCGTCAGCACCTCGAAAACAGACGTTTCAGGGGGTCAACTTACAGTAGCATCGCGGTGATGATGACAACGACAACGCCGATGTGGTAGAGGGGGGAGTAGTCTTCCCGTTCGCCATGCACTTGCACGTACTTCCAGCGGTCCCCCTGCGAGACCCAGAAGCACACATACCCGGTCGTAGCAACGCAGGCCAGACACAGGCAGATGTGCACGCCGACGTGCGCCCCGGGGTAGATGCCGCGACCATCCCGGCGCATGCACCGGGCGATGAACTCGAACGACTGCCACGCGATGGACGTTGCAGACTTTTCGGCGAGGTCAGCATGGAACGGACCATACGTGCGTTTCCCAGGGGTACTTACGGTGAATCCAACAAAAGCGACCGAGACGTGGATCAGCGGTGCCTCATCGTAGGCCACCGACATCTTGACGCCCAGCCCGAGCAGGGCGAGCGAGAGAACAAGGGAGAAAGCCCCGACTATCGTGCGGGCCGTTTTCCATTTTTGCCGCTGCTGTGTTTGTCGGTTGTTGTTGTTGTGGTTGTTGTAGAGCTGCTCAGTGGAGTCGTCCGTTGGTTCCTGCGGCTCCATCGGTGCATATGACAGCGATGCGGCCTCCGGTTTGGGTGTGGAGGATTTGGTGTGTTCGTCGCGAATCTCAACCCCCGTGTCCAAGACCATGTCGGCCCTGTCTCAGCGCCTCTCTTTAGAGCCGCCCTCCCGAGTTTCGGTCTTCAAGGGCAATTTAAATCCTGCCCGGATTACCGCCTACGTCCCGCCGATCCCTTCCATTTGGATTTAAAAAATGCGTTTCTTGCAAGGCCTGTCTTTCTTGGTGTTTTGCGTTTTTGTCTTTTTCTGCTGCGATGCTTTTACAGATTTGCAGAAAAATGCGCTTGCGCTGCGCTTTCCTGTCGTCAACCTGGGTGTCGTCGCAGGTTGCGGATTGGCGGGTTGTGGACAAAAACTGTGGCTGACGTAAACACAAAAGTTTGGGGATGGGTGAAATGGGGAGATGGAACGAGAATCAGACTTTGAGGGAAAATGCGCGGTGTCGCAGCCCGTTTTATTAAAATCCGCATTCATGTTCCAGGCGTTGGCCACGGTTCGCTGCGCCGAGCCTTGGCTCAAATGTTGGCATATCCCAAGGCTCTTGGGAGGACTTGGCACCGGGCTTGGCTGAGCAAAATCACGTCTTGTCAGTCGCAGCATCCTCGATGCCCTCCCTTGGCAGTGACGAGTTCAGGCTTGGCTGCTGCTGTTTGCGCTGACGGACGAAAAGCGACACGGGCGCCTACCTACCAAAACCGCCATCTTTTTTTTCTGGCGGCGCGGGGGAGGCATGCGAGCCAGCGCCCAGCCTGGGCGCGCGCAACCCCCAAGAGAACCCAAGAGTCCAAGACGGCCGAGACCTTGCGCTGAGCCAGGGCCGGTGGGCTCGGCATGGGGCCCTTCGCCATTAGATGGGCGGTTTTTTTTGTCCGTTCGCATTCGTTTCAGGGCTGTTGGTCTTGTCGTGTGGGGCCATTTTGGTCCGTTTCCCGCACTGGCTGGATTGCGAATGCCAATTGCTGGGCGAACAGCAAACAGGAAGGTGCCCAGCAGCGCTGGTCGATCTGTACCACGTCGAGCGCGGGAATAACGGCACTGCAGACAACATTCCGCCCTCGCATTATTACCTTTGCCAACACTTGGACGAGGCTGGGCGAAACCGAGGACAAACGGGCTCGATGTGTCGATTACATAACACATTCGGCGCAATTGCCCCTGAATGTTTGGAGGTAAACAGTATCCCGGCACATAAGTACCGAGAGTTGGGTGCGTACCAACTTGGACCTCTCAATCCTGTCGCCGTCGCCAACGCTATATTCGGAAATCTGCAGCGACGCAAGGACGGGATGACCGACCCCTTGGCGAATGTGTGAGGTTCGAATATGCAGCCATCGCCAGATAGCTTCACACATCGTCGTCTGTGTTTTACTTCGAAGGTGAGCCTCAAAGTTCTAGCCTATGAGAAGTCGCATCGCTGTCAAAGCCGTGGTATAAGTTTAGCTCCGCTTCGCCTTTGTCCCGTCCCACCCGGTACCTGTTTGGACGTAGCCTCAGAGGCACCCTTGTAGAACCGCCAACGTGAATACATATGGGGTAGATTAATATCCGTACGACGGGTCCGCACCAATGGAGTTTTGTTGCAGACGCTAAACGAGCGATCCTCAACGCCAAAGGTCATATTTATCCAAACTGTGGCGCTACCAAGCCCGGGAAAAAATGGTGCAGACGGCCATTCGGGGTCTGCGATGACCGGTGACAAGATACGTAAAGGATTCCCTGAGAGGGGTTTAAACCATTGATATTTAAGCAACTAAGAGTCCGCTTCATATTCCGTCTTCTAGTCTGCTTCCGAGTCGTAGTCCGGTGGAAAAAAAAAGACAAAAAAAAAAAAAAATCGGTACTCCGTACATAAGGAGGGAGAAAGCCAGCTTTCAGGTAGCTTCTCGCACCGTGGAAAGAGTCGATACATTAGAGCTGCCAGGCCATTGAAAACATCAGAGAGTTTTTCAACGCCCGGTATATCACAGTCCGGGGCCTGGCTTGACAATACTAAAGGCATCTTCGCACTAGCTTGGGGAGCCGGCGTTCTGGCCAGAGCATCCATCCTCCTCCTTGAGAGGCCAGAGTCGCGGCGTAAGTTGAGCTGGAAGACTCAGACCCAGCTGAAAACTTCCCACTCGGTACTTTTGACCGAGAGGCAGGCAAAGCGAAGAATGGCGGAACCTGTTTGTCTAGGTAGGTAGTTACACATCCTGTTCCTCCCAGTAATGTTTGATTACATCAACGATGACGCCGTGGTCCTCGTGCTGCTCTAAGCCCGAGACGATGACAACTGCGACGATGCCTTCGACACCGTGGACACGAATCGGAACAGCACCACCGTGGATGGCATAGAGATTAGCTTGCTCGGCGCTGAGCTGGAACACTTGTCTGAAGTCCTGTTCGCTGTGCTTGAACTGCAGACCCAGGTACCAGGAGCTGTGCGTCCAGCGAAGGACGGCGTTTCGCTTTCTCTGCACCCAGGTCTCGTGATCTGGTGTGATTCCCGGACCTGTGACACACTGGAACACCACTTGCGCGCTGTTCGCCAGAGATATGGAGATCAGCGCCGACTACCCGCGGGCGGCAAAAGGGGCGAGGCGGGCATGGAGGAGGTGGCCCAGGTCCCAAGCGTCGTCGGTAGTGAAGGAGCTGAGAGTGAACGAATCACCATACTTCTTCAGCGCCTCGAGCTACATACACCGTGACCAACCCGTCAGCGAAAGGAGGGGGTCACACTGGTGGGGGGCGGATCGGGAACCCACGTCGGTTGCGGGAAAAGGGATCGGGGATTGAGCGCCATCCTGCGCGGGGGCCGGCCCGTCTCCGGCGCGGCGGAACCAGACCTTGTGCGAAGTGTTGGACGCCATTGGGAATTCTAGTTTGTGATGTCAAGTGACCGAATTTTCAACTGTGGGCCTCGCATTCGCGATCCAGCCTGGCAATGTGTGTTGAGGGGCCTTAGGTAAGCTGCCCGAGTCGCATGGATTCCAGGTTTGCGCTTTGCAGCCATGAAGGTGGAGTGACGTGCTCCGTACTGATGCAAGCGGGTTGGCTTCTGCATCTCCACGGGCCGCTCCCAATCAAGATTGGTCCGGCATGCGGCTTTTCATAAACTCGGCTCCAAGATGGACGAGGAGCCTGCGACACGCAGGAAAGTATGCGAACTGTCGAATGAAGCTAGAAGGTCAAGGACAAGCTTCGATGTTGTGTGGCAGGAGCCAGGGTGGATCTTGAAGCTTGGGCTTGAAATTGAAACAAGCCCCGCTCGCCAGGCCACTAACTGCGCGCGGGGGCCGACCCCGCAGCAAGTGTTAGGGCTCAGTGTTAGGCGGGGTGCACAGTCGGTCCAGGTGGCTGCCATTGGCGAAACTGCTCTTCGTCATCAGGATTCCAGGTTCCCCAGCCTTCCATCGCATCATCCTGCGTGTTCGTGTCAGCACGCCTGTGCGATTGAACGGCTGCTGCAGGCGGGTTCTACTTCGGCCTCTCCCTCCCTTCCCTTCTCTACGACCACTCACTGCGAGCCGCATTCATTTCTCTCTCACCCGTCGGCTACGTATCTGCCGCGGCGTGCATCTTTGTTTCTTTGTCAGGCCCGACTTTTAGGCCCCAGCGCCGTCTCGCGCGACCCGCTCGCCTCCCCCTCGAATCTTTATCCCAGCGCGACGCTCGACCCTCCCTCGGCCACGCTCTTCGAGGTCCTTCCACAGGTTGAAGCAGATCGCGCTTGTCGCATGCATTTCACTACGAACTAGAAGCTTGATTCTATACGCGCCAACATCCGTACCGCCCGTTTTCTCGAACATCGACAACAACAAACGCTACCGATCGTCATGCGGCGAGCATCACTAGACATGACCGAACCGTCCCGGAACCTCGAAGAATCCGTCGGCCTCCCATCTTCAAGCACGGTCGACCCGGATATGGACCTCTCGCTATCCTCGCCTGAGGAGGACGTTGAGCTCATTGATGGCGATGGCGATGAGGGGGCCAAGATCTACACCCCGCCCCCACACATCGCGGCACGGCTGTTTTTTGGCCGTCCGACAAACCAGACTCGACGCAAAGACAGCGCTGCCTCTTCGCGTCGTAATAGCATCTCATCCGCACAGTCTCGCTCCTCCGCCGGCGCTGTCCTTCAAGTGACCTCGCAGAGCAAGTATATTGCCCAACATCTCCGTCGAGCGTCGATCCTCGAAGACCGAAAGGCCCGCCTTGCCGATCGCGCCGCCCATGCCGAAAAGGTGCGCCTTCGTGCGGCCCTTGCGAAAGCTGCCACCAAAGATATAAGCGTGAGCGAAGAGAGGGCGCTCGCCGCCGCCCAGGCTCGAGAGCGTAACCTGGCCGAGATCGCTGCCGCTTGCGCTGAGGAAGTCAAAAGGGCGAAGACCATCGCCGAAAATATGAAGGAGAAGCGCGAGCAAGACATCCGAAAGATGAAACTTCAGATGGAGGAGCGCCTTGCCGAGGCCGAAAGGAGGCGAGAAGAGCTGCGCAATCGACACACTGCCAAGAGCCGTGGGAGAGAGCGCGGCCAAAGCCTTGGGACGCCGAAGCCTGCCCTGGTTGAGGTGATGCCCCGGGTCAGTGAGGTGAAGGAACGCGACTCAAGCCCTATCCGTGAGGATGCCGCCGTCCCAAGGATTCAGTGGTGGTGGAGGTCTGTCAAACGGCGGCAGGCCGTCGCCCAGTTCCACGCTCTTGGGTTGTCTATGGATTGCGTCAGGGCAACCTCTTTCGAGGAAGTTACATCCCTCCTCTCTCAAGAAAAGGTTTTGGTCATCACTGCGCGTGTTCTGCGCTTGTGCGGGCTAAATGAGGGCGATCCTGGGTCTGTTGAGGAGATGACAGCGGTGCGGTCGTTCCTCAGCGCGTTCCTCATCCTCGGACATCCATCACAAGTGCTCAGCAACAAGGAGGGAAAGGCGGAAGAGGAACAGATGGGTGTTCTCTTGTCAAGGCCTATCCCTCGGGACGACCTGGCTAATCCGCAGTCGCAAGAGCTAGTAGGCAAGGCCAGAGACCTCCTGATATCCTTCGAGACCATCCTTGGGCGTTTGACGGCGTCTAATAACCACACCCCACCCCCTGTGCTCTTCGCATCCTTCCCCGAGGTTTATGCAACGTTCTACAACGCTTTTATTGCATGGAAGGCCCGCGACTCCAACTCGCTGATCGAACTCATGGTGATGCAATTCGTTGAGCTCGATGCGATCTGGGAATCCGTCAAGGACAGTACGGACGGGTCCGTCGACCAGGTCTACAAAGAGAGCATCCGCAACAATCAGTTGCTCTTGCTGGTTAGGATCAAGAAGTTGGCTGGTGCGGAGAAGGGCAAGAAGATGGTTACAGAGGCAGTCAGAGCTGCCCGCAAAGCGAAGGCAAAGAAGCCTGTTGGCGACACGAAGCCACGCACTGCAGAGCACTCGACTACGGAGACAGCGATGGGAGTGCTAAGCGCTGACGACGACCACGAGAATTCGTCCCACGCGCAAGCCCCGACGCCTCCAGCTACTCCGCAAAAAAGCGAGCCCTTCAGGGTCAACATCGTCATGCCAAATACCAAGAGCCTATTGCCTGACAATAGGATCATTGTGCATGAACTTGCCATCAGCAAAGAGTTCCGCATCGAGCCCTCTCTCTACCATGAGCAGCAAGAACACATCCTGGGTCCCATATTCCAGGACATGCGCTCGACGATGCAAGCCGACCAGCAGGAGGCACATTTCTTTTTGCTGCTTCGAGTTGCGGATTCTATCCGATTCAAGCTTCAGCGTCTGGTAAAGACGGGCAACTCCATGCACACATTTATTGGCGAGCTCCTTGACACCGAGATCGCCAGGCGCCAGTTCACGATGGGCAGCTTTTCTTACGAAAAGTTCTTCCAGGCAATGGGGTCCCTCCTCCCCAAGCTCTGCGCCCCTATCAGGGATGACGAAGTCAAGAAGCTTGTTGACGAAAAGCTGAGCCAAGGAAACTATGTGGACCGACTGGAGGCGTTGAACGACTTTGTTTACGTCATGCTCAGCGACTACGCGAACTACCTTCTGCAACTCGCCGCGCCGCGGTTGATTGAGGAAGCACCGAAATATGAAGCAAAGGTCTTCGAGGCCTCTATTCAATCTGGTGGGCTCACCCTCTCGGCCGCGACAACCGCCTGGGGCGCCGCGCGACAGAAGCTCCTTGCGGAGGTGGCACGACGGGATCCCGAGGGCATCCACCACCCAGCCTCGCGGCCAACAGCAAACCGCATCTATAATCAGATGCTGGTCGACACCTTCACGCAGCTGTCGCCCATTCCGGTAGAGGAGATGCCCGAGATGCTTCTCCTTGACCACAAGCGAGCTGTCGGTGCTGGCTTGCTGACGCGAAGGATCATCACGACAGGCGCTGTCCTTCTCCAGTGCAAGAACCTGCTGAAGCGTGATGTGCGTGCCCCCTGGAAGAACGAGGCGCAACGCATCATGATGGTTCTCGAGAAAAGCGAGACGCAGGAGGCCGTGACGCTCGAGAACACTGTGGACGGTATCATGGCGGCTCTTGAGGCCGGCCGCTCGATGCCAGCCGCTACCAAAGTGCATCTGAGGGCGTTGGTTGGCAAGTTTGTCGGGGCGAGCGTCGAGTCCGCCACGCGACGCGAGAGCGAACCTCGAGAGCCAGTGCTCAGGTTGCTGCTCAACCGCCTTCGCAGCTACGTACTGGCGCGCCTGGCTGTCGCTTCCGCAAGCGAGAAGGCTAAGGCGACGAGCACAGCTGGTGAGAAGCTTGCAAGCCTGGGGCTTGCTGAATGCGTGGATAAGGTCCGCGACATGGTGGAGATGATGAGTAAGGTGTCGAGTGTTGACCGGGACGCACACAGTGGTTGGTGGGACAAGGTGGCGGAGGACGTTGAGAAGGAGGGCAGCGGTTCTTCTGCGAGCACTGCCTAGGAATCTCTCAGGAGGGAGAGTATGCGAGTTGGTTTCGACGGGCGTTTGGGACGATAAGGGATACACTATGACTGGGACGGGTTTCTTCTATTACCCCTCCCCCTTGGCTTTGCATGGCATCATTTGTCTTTGGCGACACACAGAATGGCAGGTTTATTTGGGAGGCATTGCGACGGGCATTATATACGCACGACTTTTGGGGTTTCGCCTTGTTTTCTTTACAGACTACCCCGGTACTTGGGACTCACTTGCTTCACTTGGCACTCGTCTCGGCCACCCAAGATTTTGCATCACCTAGCTATCGATTGGGACGGCGTTTGGCGGAGTTTGGGATGGGTTGTTTGGTTGTCACAGAGCGCGAGAGTGATGTTCTGGCCATGGATAAGCGCAGGACAGTTGCTTTCATGAACGTCTGAATGGACGCGGATTGTATCGTACGTACCTTTGCGACATCATGATCGTATGAGCGAATCGAGGCATATGGGATTTCTTGCTCCTTTTCTTTCACCTCGTGGAATCTGCCTTGCCCCGTAACGGCAAAGTTCCCGAACTTGTCAATGCACGCAATTCGGGCAAACTGCCTTGCGTGCTTATATGGACGTTGACGGCGCTGATGATTCGCTACTCTTCGATTCGGGCGAGCTGCATTGCCCGCCGCATGGGGATGGCGTTTCTTTACTGACCCGACCCCGCATCATCATGGTGATGTGCTGCGTGCCCACTACGCCCGTGGACCTCAGTCAGCTGCCCAACCTGGATGTTATCGATATGGAGCTATGGTGGGGCTGGGCTCTAGTTCAAACGGTGATGGAACCTGGTGCCACCTTTTCTCCCGCCTTCCATCTTGTCTTCTCGAGCTATCCTCGATGGCAAATACCAGTATCCCAAATTGGAAGCTCCTGCCATCTGATCCCCTGCAAGCGAATCACACTCATATTGCTTCTGGTCATCCCAAGTAGTTCGGGCGGGCCTCCTCTCGGGCATTGCTTCCAAACAGAAGGTCCTCGCATCCATTGCCCGCCCGGCCGCTACTTTCCGTTGCGCTGGGCCTTGTCGTCATTGGCGGCGCATCCCACAGCAGCTGCAGGTGGGGTCGCGGCAGATGCGACCCGAACCCAGATCCGCATCTTAAAACCTGAGCTCCCTCGTCGCGCGCTTCATGAGTCTCGCAGTGTTCAGATCACCCGGCGTTGCTTTCACTCGGACGAGAATTCTTCTAGCTGTATTTGCTAGTTCACCACCCCTCGGCGCCTATCAGCCACCGCTCCCGAGGCCGTTCCTGCTGCAAACGACTTTGCGACCAAGGTTTTGTTCCGCGGTGCCCCTCACCTCAACCCCGCCTTCGCGCCGAAGGTCATCCATCCTCAAGCAGGCAACACCCTTTTCTCTGATCTTCCGGAGACACTGCTCCCACGAGGCATTGCAGGCCAGATCAATATCAACAACCGCAAACATGGCGGACCGAGACATCCTCCCGGACAGCTTCAAGCCCGTCCACTATGATCTCGTGATCAAGAACCTGGACTTCAAGAATTGGTCCTACACTGGCACTGTCCGGTGCGTATTTGAATCTCAGAGCACCATGACGGGCCGCTAATGAGTCTTCAGGATTGACGGCGAGGTGGTCAAGCCGACGAGCGAAATCGTGCTCAACACGCTCGAGCTTAAGCTTCTCAAGGCCACCGCCCTTGTTAGCCAGAACAAGAGTGACCAGTCATGGGAGTCGACCGGCATTTCTGAGGACAAGAAGGCGCAGCGTGCCACCATCGCGTTCCCTGACGCTCTGCCTGTTTCCCCGAAGGCTTCTGTTACCATTGAGTTCACGGGAGAGCTCAACCACGACATGGCGGGCTTCTACCGCAGCCAGTACAAGCCAACTGCTCCTCCCGCCGCGAGTGTCCCCCACGACGACGAGTTCCACTACATGTTGAGCACCCAGTTCGAAGCTTGCGATGCTCGCCGCGCTTTCCCATGCTTTGACGAGCCGAACCTCAAGGCCACCTTCGACTTCACCATCGAGATCCCCTCCGACCAGGTTGCGCTGTCCAACATGCCGGTCAAGAACACCGAGCAAGTTGAGTCTCACAAGACCCTTGTCTCCTTCGAGACGAGCCCCATAATGAGCACCTACCTGCTTGCCTGGGCGGTTGGCGACTTCGAGTATGTTGAGGCCTTCACAGATCGCAGCTACGGCGGCAAAAAGATCCCAGTGCGCGTCTACACGACCCGTGGGCTCAAAGAACAAGGCCGCTGGGCGCTTGAGCATGCGCCAAAGATTATTGACTACTTCTCGGAGCAGTTTGAGATCGACTACCCTCTGCCGAAGAGCGACATCCTTGCCGTCCACGAGTTCACCCACGGTGCCATGGAGAACTGGGGCTTGGTCACGTACCGCATGACGGCCATCCTCTTCGACGAGAAGCTCTCGGATTCCAGATTCAGGAACCGGATCGCTTATGTCGTTGCTCACGAGCTTGCTCATCAGTGGTTCGGTAACCTGGTGACGATGGACTGGTGGGATGAGCTCTGGCTGAACGAGGGCTTTGCTACATGGGCTGGCTGGCTCGCGACGGACCATCTCCACCCTGAGTGGGAGGTGTGGCCCCAACTTGTGCACGAGGGCCTGGAGGATGCTTTTGCTCTTGACGGTATGCGCGCGTCGCACCCCATCCAGGTCGTCGTTCGCGACGCTCTGGACGTCAACCAGATCTTTGACAAGATCAGCTACCTCAAGGGCTGCTCCATGATCCGTATGCTGGCATCCAATCTTGGTGTCAAGACTTTCCTCAAAGGTATCGCCATTTACCTAAAGAAGCACTCCTATGGCAACGCGAAGACCTCGGCGCTATGGGACGCCTTGAGTGAGGCATCGGGTATCGATGTCAACACAATCATGACACCCTGGATTGAGAAGATTGGCTTCCCTGTGATTACCGTCGACGAAAAGCCGCAGGAAATCTCGATCAAGCAGTCACGCTTCCTCCGAACCGGAGACGTCAAGGCCGAGGATGATGAGACAACTTGGTGGGTGCCTCTTGCTGTTAAGGGCAAGACTGGGTCGCAGGGCGTCGAGTCCCTGGCTCTCACCACCAAGGATTCCACCATCAGTGGGATCAACGACGACTTTTACTTGCTCAACGCGGATGCGACTGGCTTCTACCGTGTGAACTACCCCGAATCGCGGCTTAAGACCCTTGGCACGCAGCTCGATCGCCTCAGCACCGAGGACAAGATCTTCATCACATCGACTGCGGCCGACCTTGCGTTTGCGGGATACAGCACCACCGCGGCTTTCCTATCATTTGCCGAGGGCCTGAAGAATGAGACCCACTATCGCGTTCTTAGCCAGGCACTCGACGGTGTCAATGTCCTGAAGTCTATCTTTGGCGACGATGAGGAGGTCAAGAACGGCTTGCAAAAGTTCACCCTCCAGCTGATCGACAAGGCGTTGAAGCAGCTGGGATGGGACGCCAAGGCTGGTGATGACTTCAACACGGGTTTGTTGCGGAAGCGCCTCCTTGTTACCGCTATTGCAAACGGCCATCAAGAGTATGTTCCACCCAAAGGCCATATCGGTTTATCGAAGCTTGTGCTAACCAGTATGCAGGACCATCGACGCTGGCTTCAGCCGCTGGACCGCCTTCCGTGCTGACCCGGAGAAGAACTCTTTCCCCGCAGATCTTCGCTCTCCTGTTTACCGTGCCGCCATTCGTACCGAGCCTGCTAGCACAGTCGAGGCCCTGAAGCACGAGTGGTTTACCACGCCGGCTATCGACGGCAAGGAGATCTGCCTCCAGGTGTTGTCCCATGTCACCGATGCTTCAATCATCAAAGACGTTCTCCTGCCATTTAACTTCAGCATCTCACCACCTGCCGCCGCCAGTGATTCGGTTCCAGCGGGTGATATGCATTACCTAGCCAGCGGTATGTCTGGAAACAGAGTAGCGCGCCCACTCCTATGGTACTACCTGCGAGACAACTGGGACCATGTGAATGCCAAGTTGGGCGGCAATCCTATCATTCTTGATCGTCTCGTGGGCTTGAGCTTGGGCAGGTTCTCGGATTTCGAGACACTGGAAGAGATTGAGAAGTTCTTCTCTGGTGTGAGCACCAAGGGCTTTGACCGGACGCTGGGAGCAGCCAAGGACAAGATCCGCGCGAGAGCGGCATATAAGACCAGGGATGCAGGTGGCCTCAAGGCATGGCTCACGAAGAACGGGTACGCGTGAGGGATAGCCGCTGGAGGGCTGTGAGCCTTAGAGACGGACATATATGCGTAATGCCATCGTAGCTTTCTCTGAAGTAAGCTATCAACATGCTCTAATGTGCTAATGTACCCTCGGAATTCAATCCTGCTTCATGCTTCTGGCCGTGCCTTGAACCAATGCCCCCTCCGACAACACTTCGCTCACCTGCTCAGCTCCATCCCTCAAACTTGTCCTGCTCGCCCGCAACCCAACCGAATCGTGAAGTGACTCCCTCCCCAGCAGCACCGCCGCCCAGATGAAGTACCCCAACGCCACAAACATCCTATGTACCTGCAACGCAATGAAGAATGTGCTTCTAAACCGCAGCAGCATAACCACAAACCCTGCAGTCGACACCAGAGACAGAAGCAATCCCCATTGTCTTTGCAGCAGGGCACGCCGTAAACTATCTTTCAAAAGAGGGTATATACCTAGCACGACGTTTCTACCTAAAAGGAGAGCCAGGAATGGAAGTTTGAGTGTGTAGATGTGGGCTGTGAGGAGTTGGTAGAGGGCTTGATGAGAGTTGGGCGGGCCTTTGAGGAGGCGGAAGAGGGCAATGAGGATGGCGGCTGTGTGGATGAGGAGGGTGAGGGTGTATTCTGCTGTGGTGAGGGTGTGGGTTAGGGCGAGGAGGAAGGCTGCTTTGGCTGTGATGGAGATTGATGATGATGATGATGATAATGATGATGATGATGATGATGATGATGATGATGATGATGATGATGATGATGGTGATGATGGTGGTAGTGGTGATGGTGTTGATGGCGAGAGCGCAACACGCGTCGTGAGGTCGAACAGGCGAGTGGTCAGGTATCTCTGGAGGGGGCTGAGGACGAGGAGAGTCCAAGGTGCTGAAAGTAAGTCGGAGAGGAAAACGTCCGGGTTGGACAGCGCCAGGCGGAGGTCTTCGAGCGGTGTGTGCCATGTGTAGGCGGCGAGCCAGGGGGCGAAGGTGTGGCGGAGGTGGTTGAGGAGGATGGCGGCGATGAGGTAGGCGAGAGCAATGCGATAGCCGGAGCTGAGGAGGGCTTTCTTGAGTTCTGGCCAGGCTGCTGCTGGGTTGGTTGGGGGAGGATCTGAGTTGAAGGTGGATACGAGTTTGGGGATATGATGGCCCTTGAGAAGAGAGGGTGATGTGGATGGCTTGTTACGGCGCAAGAAACTGGGAACGGCGAGACTAAGATACCATAGAGGGTTGGTGGCTCCTTGTAGTTGGGGTGGTAGATCTGCGAAAGACGAGGCTCGTCGTGAAGGAAGCTGAGGGATGTCGATGGTGTGAGCTGTTGGAGGAATATTCTGTATCTCGGCGTTGTGAACATCCTCCTGCGTGAACAAACTGGCGGGCAGATTTGACAACACTGCACCAGGCAATAACCCCCAGTATGGGTAGCTGGCGGCAGCATCCATGCAGGCAGCCGCATCGATAAGAATGGGTAGCTTAACGGGAATGTGAAATGGGACCAGATCTTCGTTGCGTACCGTCGACGGTACTCCCCACTGTGTATGTTGACCAAGCCGGATACTGAGTAACTTCAAGTTGCATGCAATCTCAACAAGACTTTCGACTAGCTGTCTCTCTGGCTCGCCAAACAGGGGGAGTGTCTCTGCCAATATTTGGCTAGACCGAAGAGTCCAAGCCTCTGAGGAGGGCACCTGCTCCCTCGACTGCATTGTTAAGTTCCCGGAAGCATCCAATTTCCGTCGAGCAACCTCGAGCTCGTGGCTATATCCTCCCTTCAGGTGAAGCTCTCGCAGCCGGTAGATGATATTCCACAATTCAACCTGAATTTGTTGTTGGATTCCGTCTTTAGTCCCCGAACCTGTGAAGGAGCCGGTGATCAGCTCGTTCAGGTCATAAAGATTGTCAAGCACCTCCTCGCAAAGCCTTGGGATCATCAAATCCATAGATTCGGCAATACTTTCGTCGTTCAAGGAAAGCCCGGAATGCTGAAGATGTTTGCTCCAGTTCGTCCATGCGTAGAGAACGACTGTTGATTCCGCCCTGTCATTCTGAGTGCGAGTTAATCGCAGTGTTGTCCTCGAACATATGAGTATGCATGTCCTGGTGGCGAGGGCGTGTGCTTCGGCAGCTGAGAATTCGGGTCCGCTCGTTGAATGCTGGTGAGTCGAGACATCCTCGGGTGGGCCGATGGTGGGGGCGTCGCCGGCCAAGAGGTTTACAACATCATCAGGATCTTTGACTTGAACGAGAATCCGCAGTTCCTGACTGGAAAGAGGCCGCTGTGCGACAGAGGTCCACATCAGCGCAGATCGGGAATCCGGTGAACCCCCCATTGTTGCATCGCTTAAAGGACTTGTAAGATACTGCCGCCGCTGCACCTTCCGTCATCAAACCCGGCCTCCGGTACGCTCACCGCCACATGCCATCTCCGCACTGCGGATTCTTTGCAGTTGTTTTTGCAAAATGCGCGCGGCAGCAATGGGCGTCACAGACCGACGTGTCGGCTCCCGGCAAAGCTGCCCGAAAAAAATCGTGACCAGACGTCGTCAAACCTGAAACGCGAAACACCTCACCTCACATCTGCCTGCCTTAGGTTGGTACCACCGCATCGGCTGTTCTCGGATCTCCCTTCCCCTTCGCCTACCCTACCCAACCTGCAGCGAGGGGGCCCAACTGGTAAATTCCCGGCGGCACCCGGCAGCAAATAGCCCGACCCGATCCGGATAAAACTGCCACTGACAATCGTGCAGCCAGCGCCGACAACCAGCGGCAGACCACCCGACCCCTTGTTTGTCGCCAGGCAATTAGGGATCTCCTCGCCTCGCGGAGGAGCCTCCGGCTCAACGGAAGTGGTTGTGGTCAAATTGAAAATTGAATAATAGCGAATAATTGAGAAATTGAAAGTGATCTGAACTGAGTAGGTGAGGCTCTTTGGAGATAATCTCGTGACAGATGAAAGACTGGACGAGCCAAATGAGACTCCATCAATGATGGCACCTTTGGGTGCACGGCGTTTACCGCTTTTGAACCGTTGTCACGTGCAACATAGAGGCTCTTCATATGCAAAGACAACAAGAGTTGAACTAGGACAAGTGTCACATGAGGTCTTGTCACATGCAGAGTATTGCTCTGGACCGAGGCCAACTCGTAAGCAGTGAGGGCACTGACTCTTTATTGTCGGCATTCATCTCTTGAGTTCCAAAGAGGTCGTGATGCCGTGGCTCAGGTCACCCTACCTCAGTTACTCAACTCCACAACCCTGCTATACGAAGAAGAAAACTATATACAAGCCAAGAAAAAACATCCGCAACATCTGAGTCGAGTCTAGGAGTCACCGACAGAGCAAGGACTCTATGGTCAGACGAGCAGCCGCAGAAACAAGTCTTCCTCGCCAGATACCTAACAGCTCTGAGCCAACACGTGGTATCCAACAACACATGGGTATGGTTTTATCCTCCGTCTCTATGCCATCACACCTGTAAATACCAACCGGGCCCTCGTCAGCCCTGGATGAAAACCAATACATATACATGGCTTATCCAATTCTTCCTCCGCTAAACCAACGCGATGCAAGACTCAATCATTATCAGCTTTCCTAGTCCATCTTGACGTCCTTGACGGCGCCTTCGTCATCATCCTCCCTTTCCCGTTTACCCAGCCCATTCGTGACACCATTCGTTACACCCGACGTCGCGGCTCCGGCAGCCGTCTTGGATACCACCGCTCTCTTCGTGCTAGCTCGTGTCGTGGCGCTCATCACGCTCCGCTTCGTCATGTAGAAGTCATACCTGTCGGGGAAGAGGATGATGTTCGCCATTCTTGCTACCTCGGCCTCGGCCCTCGTGACAGACTTGCCGTTGTTGCCGTTGCTGCTGGAGCGACCGCGCCCACCGCTACTACTGCCGCTGGCACCCTCCATGTCTACATCCTCGCCATCGGCAGAAGTGTTGTCGAGGAGATTGGTCGGCGGCGTCGGCGCTACGTCAAACGGTGCTAGGCCCATTGCCTGTAGACCTGCCGGTCCGCCAACCTCACCGATCTCGGTCTCGCCAGGGCGGCTGGCGTGCGTTGCTTCGCTGCCTAATCCGCTGCCGGTCGAGTCGAAGTCGGGGCCGGGATGCCCGCGCTGGAATGTCTTGCGCTGACGCGCAAGATACAGTGCGTTGGTTTGCGTGAGCGGGGCGGCGGGTACGTAGACGAGAATGGACACTGGTTGGGACGGCGGGGCAGCGTTCTCGTCTTCGAACGGCGGCGGCGTCGGTGCGCGGCTCGCCATGACGCTGGGATTTGACGTCATGTGATAAGCGAGGTCCGGGTGCCAAACGATGTAATCGCCTGTCTGTAAGGTTGGAATGGTGATGAGGGTGCGGCGCAGATGCAAATGGGGGTGCCAGAGCTCGGTAAGGCGCTGGGCGTGGCCGGGAACGGCGCCGTGGATAATGGTGTTGTAGTCCTTCTCGAGCTGCCAGTTGGAGGCGTCGAGGAAGGCCTCCCACTCAGGACCGTCACGTCGTTCGGGCGCCTTGGTCTTGGGCGAGAAAAAGGGGCGCAGGAGGAAGTACGCGGTGGCAAGTTTCGGCATGGGTAGGAGCCGGATCAGACCCGGCTCGATGGTGCTCAGCGCCACAACGCCCGAGAACATGCGGAAGATGCTGCATGCGCCGTAGCCGTTGTACAGATCGGGGCTCGCGCTCACCCGGTCCGTCGGGTCCCATGCGTCGTACTTCTCCCACTCGCCCTTGAAGACGGCCTTGTAGGTACCTCCGCGACCGTAGCCGTCGGGCTCCCAGCGCTCAAGACTGCCGTTATCGACCTGGGCAATCAGAGTGGACGAGGAAAAGTCGCCAAACTGCTCGACAAAGGCGCGCTCCTCTTCCTCGCCAGCCCCTGTCCCCTCAGTGGGGCCTTGGCCCTTGTCGGGTCCAACCCCGCCAATGTTGGCGCCATGGATGCGCAAGCGGTCAGCATAGGAAATGGGGAAGCGAGTGGCCATGCGGTCGTCGGCGTGGTTGTCCCAAAGCGACATGGCGAAACGCTGGGCCTCGAGCACGGCGGGGTGAGCACGTGTGCGCACCTGGGCGGGCGTCCAGAAGAAATCGAAGCAGGTAGGGTCCTGCGGCGACGGCTGCTTGAAGTCATGGTTGGTCTCCAGGTACTTTACCGTCTCGTCGATGGCGGCCTGGGCGTCCTGGCGGGGCACGACGCCGCGCACGACGCCCAAGCCGTAGCGCCTGAGGTCGCGCTGGAAGTCAGCCTTTTGCGCGGGCTTGTCGATGTCGGCGAAATCGATGCTGGGGGTGATGCTGGCGCCGCGCGTTTCGACGTGGTCGACAGCGCCGCGCAGGGCATCGAGCAGGCGCGCCCACGACGCTTCGATTTCGGCCTCGTGACCGGCGGCGAGACTGCGCTTGATGTTGGCAAAGCGCGTTGGCAGCGGCACGGGCTCGGTGCCGTAGAACGAGAGCACGGGCGGCTCCATCATGCTGTCGCTGGTTTGCTGCTCGCGGCTGCTGCTGGGGCTGCTGCTGGTCAGGAACGGCGGAGAGCGGGCGGCATTTTTGAGCTGGGAGATGGTGGCAGTTAAAGCGCGGTGCTTCAGTTTGGAGATTCTGCGGGGTCGCAAGTGGTGCAACGGCGCGGGCACGGGTGCGGTTGGTGCTGGGGCCGCGGCGCTGTGGGTTCCGTTGGCGGTAATTGGGGATGCGGAGGATGGAGAGCTGGGCACAGGCAGGTGCTCATCCGCCTGGGAGTGGTCATTGCCACTATGGCTATGGTTGCACGCTCCGGTCGCACCTGTCTCCTCTCCTGCCGTGGCTGCTGCGAATCCGACTGAGCGCCGCCGTCCGCATTGGGCGCACCGAGAGCGCACCCCCTTGCCAATACGCCCGGGGCTAATCATGCTGCTGGCGTTGATGGTGTTTGAAGATTCGTTGCCGACTAAGATCGACGACGGCGTGGATGGCGGCGATATCGATGATGCCGATGTCCCGCCCATCATGGCGTCTCGGTCCCGCGCCCTGGTCGTCCTCGTCGAGACCGCCACGGCGGCACCTGTTGTTGAGCCTGTCATGCTATGTCGGTGACCATCGAGTCGTCCGCCGAGAGTCTGGAGCGGCGTGGTCGCACCACATCGGGGTGGCAGTCTTATGGTGGTCGGTGTGCTCGGCCAATCCAGTCGTTCGGTCCGTTTGCGCAGCTGTCAGCCTGGAACCAAAAGGGACCAGGTCGATCTTCGAACGGGCGCAGGGCCTTCTCAAGATAATAACTAACAGCAAGCAGACAAGCAAGGGCGCTGATGACCTACTTTGTGCATCGCGCTAGCCAAGCAATCGGAACGGCGAATAGCGCCAATATAAGACCTGTCTCCAGTCCTTCTTTAGGCAGAATGAGGGCTGCCCGAGTCTGCTGCTTCAACGCGCTCCAGGGCCTGGACGCCGACTCTCGCTCGCTCGCTAGGTACGCGGACCCGGCGCATCGCTCTCCGTGGCCCGCCAGCCCGCCAGTCCCACCAGCGATATCTCCACCGGCCGCGGCAACCTGCGACTCTGGCGGACGAATTGGCCTCGTCTGGAGGCAGTTGCATGCAATCACGGGTGTGGAGGGTGGAGCAGCAGAGGCCGGCGGAACTTCGGGTGCTGGGGGGAGGTCTGGCTTTCTGGGATGGCCCTGCAAAGGGAGCAGAGTTCCAGAAGGCAGGCCAGCAGGCAATGCAAGCAGCAGGAAGACGACTCCTGCGGCACCGCCAGCCCGTCGTTCCATGTTCCATCGCCATCGCCCACCAACCGTCCCCTCCATGCATCTGACGGACGGTCGACGGCATTTTCGGTACTGAGGGCGACGCCTCGCGACGGCGGGTCGGGAAGTGGACTCGACTCGACTGGCACGGACCACTCACAGGCGGTGATGGCGGCTAGCTCCTCGGCGGCTCCCCTCCAAGCACGGGAGCTGGGCAGTTCCGGAGCGCAGGGTGCGCCTGGTGGAGCGCTGGCCGCATGGTAACCAGGCTCTGGATGCGGCATCCGAAGCCTGCAAGGACATGTGCAAGGACATGCACGACAGCGCTAGCAGCCGCAATTGGCCCCCTCGCTCGCACATGGGATTGTCGTCGGAACCTCAACTCCGCATCGCCTGAAAGGAGTGGCGCCGGCGAACCGCCTCACGGCCCGCCATTCCCCCCTGGTGGCCCCCCCTGGCGCCCCTTGGGACGGGTCCCCGATCGCTCCTGCTCCTGCTCCTGCCAGCGCTGATTTGCTGCGCGCCCACAGTCTCACCCAAAATCTGACGGCCCGGGACCCTGGCGTTTGCGGCGCTGACATTCCTCACTCGCCAGCTGCCCGCTGGGCCTCACGGCACTGACGAATTTGGCCACCGACGGTGGACGGTTCAAAAACGGCAAGCCTCCCCCGCCCCACACCAACAAGCCAACCCGTCTGCGCCGTCCCACCCCGCCAAGCCGCTGCCCCATTTTCCCCCATCCCATCTTCAGGTCTCCCGTCCCAGACTGCGTGACTGCCAGTCGTTCTGACGTAGCATCGGCTTATCGGCGAGCTCCCACCACCGGCCCCCGATCGCCCTCGTTCACGTCACTCGACGAGCCTGGTATTTAACACCTGCTCTTAGATCGTTTTGAGCCTCTTTAAATTGGCTCGTCTCACCTTTCTAGGTCCTTCCCAGGGTCCTGCGTCCGTCTGGGTCCTTGGACACTTCGAGATAGAGCGTCGTCTCCCCGGGCCCTGGCTGAACCTCGGCGCGGGATGGGATGAGCACTCTCGCGCTGGCGGTACAAGACGGGCCCAACTCCCGACTCCAGGAGTCGGCGGCTTTGGGCAGACACGGACAGTAGATGGCGGTGAGGGTAGGGTCAACGTCTTTGGCGCGAGTGGTGATGCAACAGCCCGTGATGGGACGACCCATGCCAGATCTGCTAATAACCCCAGCCGGGACTCCTATCCACATTAACTACCTGACCTAGATTGGCTTTGTCTCGCTTCCAGGTTACTCGCCCTCTGCTCCCTCGCTAGGCTCAACGAACGTGGCCATCCGTTTCCCCGCGTGCTCCGTCGGGCATTTATTTTGCTTTTCATAGCCCGTCTCGTCATGCTCAAGGTTCCACGCGGCGGTGGAGCCTTCCGCAGTGCCTTCCAGATTGCCGCCGCGAAGGCCGCGATCCCCTCCCGCGGGAGAAGCGTTGCTTGTTCTGACGCCGAGCTCCCTTGCGCTGCAGACAAGTTTTGCCTGTAACCGCAGCAAGACACTCACAGCACTGCGTTCTTTATCACCACATACAGCCACAGTGCTCGCCAAACACACCGCTCGCTTGGCAGTACCAAACGGAGCACCTAGCGCGCCTTTGGTTTTGATGCTCGGTAGCATCCCGGGAGGATGCCGAACCATGTTTCGTTTACAACAAACACTACGCTACACGCCACGTCCCGCCGTTCGTACTCATGACCCCGCAAATGCAACGCCTTTGCCCTCTTCGAAACGCCGGTCCCCCTGACAAGGCTTGCTCGCCGAGGCTTACTTAATCACCGCACCCCCAAAGGGGATTTAAGCTAGGGCGGCGTCCTGCTGTCCAGATGGGAGAACTTCGGGAATTAGCCCTCCACCACTCCACCCCGACGGCTTAATGCTCCGGCTTAGCCCTACCTTTTGAATTAAATCAGCTCCTTTCTCTCACACCATCCCCCCTGGCCGCCTCTGTTGCTTTAAATTGTTCGCCTATCTTGCCAGGAGTGGTCACACGACGCTGATTACCGCTGATTACCTACCATCGACACTCGCCGTTGGGACTCGGCCACCGCACAGGCAGCAAACCACAACACCACATGCCAGTGTTCATCCGTATACCGACGCAACGACGCCACTGCTGCTACGTAGGGAACATGAACGCAACCCTCACAGGTGGGAAATCGCCACCCCTGGATCCCCGAAAACCAGAACCAAAACATAACAAGGTGAGGTAACCCGAACCCGAGGACGTAAGGGTCTTTTGAGGTTAGCTAAGGTACGAAGGTAGGAAGGTAGGAGCGGCTGCTAGACACAAACAAGCCAAAGAGGGAATGCCGGTCGGTTCGCGGAGTGGTTTGCCCGTGCTTTTGGAGCCCGTGGTTGCGGTGCCAAGGCGTTACCCAGGTCCTTGGGCCGTCGGTACCATCTAAGCTGTGATTGATTTGGGGGGGTTTTGGGAGCTTTATAGGTGGAATATCTCACCCCCATCCGCTCAGTGTTGCGACCGCATGTTTGCTCTGTTACACTGTGTCAGGTGTTGCAGCGCGCGGCTACCGTGCAACCCGAGCTGACGTTGAAGCGCGGGATAGGACCAGCTCAGAATAGGTAGGGAGCACTGTGGAAAACAGGGGGGGAGGTTCATTTGATTCCAATGCATGCGGGGAGCGAGCGCAGACGTCATGCCATCTCATGTCGTGTTGCTCTGCTACTTGGTACCCTAATAAGTCCCCCTAAGCTCCTACAGGATCGCATATTCGCGTAGCGCCGTGTGTTGCGTGCAGTGCGTGCGTTGGGGCGGCAGGTTCGGGACTTATGGCGTTAGTGTACCGCTTTTCCGCCAGCGTCAGAACGGGGGGGGGGGGGGGGCTGAAAAAATGATTAAAGGGCAGTCCTT
>Ga0247758_1000007_pt1 | contig 137000 bp, 171 predicted proteins | sample UWRJL156409C4_FD_180950 | JGI IMG/M metagenome (GOLD analysis project Ga0247758, IMG submission 180950) | Plant litter microbial communities from Arlington Agricultural Research Station in Wisconsin, United States - UWRJ-L156-409C-4 | ecosystem: Environmental > Terrestrial > Plant litter >... | reverse complement strand
TTGAGCTTAATTGACTAAGTAATGGTTGTGTTGTGGGGGTAGGAATTTGTGGGTTTTGTGTGGCGCTATTGTTCCGCTTCAGGTAGTGTTCCGTTTCCGGGTGTATGAACTTACCATTAAAGTTTCCACTTTGTTAAGGTAAAGCAGCTTTAACATATTTCATTACTAACTTAACCGCTATCTTATACAGTCTTTCTCGTTTTCCCTTAAGTTTACCTTGCCCCTGTTAGCCAGCTTGCCAAGGTGCGGCCGTTACTATTTTAAGGATATATGCTAGCCTTAATGCGAGTGTGACATTTCTGTTACAAACCTTTACCCTTCCCCGCTGTTTCTACCATCCCACTAATAATGACTAACCTGTAATTAATGATTATCGAGAATAATTGTAATGGGGAAGGACTTGATTCGTTTTATGCTTTTCCTATACCTAAGATACGCTGTAACGACCTACTCCCGTTACACCTTTTGAAACAACCTACCTATACTGGCCGGATACTAAGGCGCGATATCTTAGCTATTAAGGGGAGGTGATACGAAGTAGGGAGGAACGAGAAGAAATAAGCGAGTGTACTGGCTCTGTTAACGTATCGCCTCATGTAGAAAGAGCGGGTCCTGCAGACCTTGGTATAAACTGGTTCGGTGCACTGCTGTAAGTGAATAATAGATACTTTACTTTTCTTATTGTAGTTTTAAAGGCTATAATTTTGTCCTTCCGAGTTGCTAATACTATAGTTCTAGCTACCGCTATTATCAACATTAGTAACCTTTTCTTGTGATTTTTCGCGCTACTTAACCCTATATACTACTCGCCCGAGTTTTCCACTTTGCTTTCGACCTCTCTTTGATAGCCTTGAATTTGCCTTGGTTACTATAATGCTGGGCTTTCTGTCCCGATACGTATCTGGTAGCCGTTTTTAGGCCTGAGAACGTTACTCCCCGATATGCCTTTTCTTACAGGTGTACTATAGCTTGAATTTCGGCAGATTATGTGGAGTGGCTCTTGGACCAAAACTTGGCTGGCAAAAGTCACGTGAACCAAGCCACATAGTAGAGCAATCTACCGATGACAGGGAACTTGGCCACCGAGGCGGCGCAGGAAGCGCCCTCTCCCCAACTATGAGTGTGACGTCGTCGTAGGCCGTGACCTCGACTTCTATCCACCGGGTTGAGTTGCTCAGACCTGTTCTGTCCCTTGCCAACCCCCGATTGCCGCCCTCGCCGCCCACACATACGCCCCGGCCCGAGGAGTCCGAGATCCAGCAATGGATCGCCAAAGCCAGCGGCAACTAGCCTCGTGCGTGGGGTGATGACGGAGCGGTCGCGCGAACTGATGCGGGGTAACGGTTCGTATGCGACAAGAGGTAGGTCGGGCAAGAGTTGTGAAAGGGCTTGCTGCTTCAGAATGGGGTTCCTGAATGTCACGAAGCTGGAAGGTGCGTCGGACGGTGCATTGTGCTGGTGGTGGGACTGAGATGGTTCTGTATTGTCCTGAGCACGAGCTGCTTAGCCAATCTTTATGTCAGAAATTGTAACACTCAGAGTCGATGCCACTTCCCCGATCGTGTGATAGTCAGGATAGCTGACACTGCACACGTCACTGCAGTCGTCACTGCAGTCGTCACAGCACGGTTATAGGTAGAGCTATCTGTCAGAGAGCGAGGATCAAGCTTCAATACAATCACTTTTGCAACTCTCAAACAAGTAGTGCAGTGTTTCTGACATGCAGATTGATTGGTCACCATAACAAGGTAATGATGGGGCATATTGCCCTTTATTAGCGGGCTTATGCCCGCTCGGCGCGTATTTTCCACGCAATCCCATTCGTTGGACTCTAGACCGTTCCTGCAAGATATATCTGGGAGTAGCGTCTCCAGAACGGTACCAAGAGCAGCCGTTTTAGCTACATCCGTTATGGCAACTTAACCCTAACCCTGTGATTACAAAATAATGTTGTCTTAAGGTCCGTGGGGGCCGGTCTTTCTGGCGTCAGATGTATCCCATTTTCCGGAACTCATCATCCCATTTCCTGGACTCCAGGGCTGCCGAATTCGGCATACTTCGTACCTACGACCACGACACATAGGAAAGCTGGGGATCCCGTCCGCTCTCCCATAGATAAGTCAATGAGGGCCAGACTAGTAGTTGGTCGGTGACGACCAGCGAATCCCTGGTGTTGTATGTTTTTTGCCCTTTTCTTTGCCCATCCACATTACCTCTTCAGTTTCTCAACGTATCAAGCGGTTTCGATGGCGTTGTCGATGATCGGGGTTCTCTCCATTTTCCGACTTCTTTCCGGTCAACCTCAAGGCGCCATTCAGGGGCTGTGTTGGGGCTCCACTGGCAGCGCGGCAATAAATGCAGCTCTGAACTACGTAATAGCGTGCTCCCATTTTCTCTGCTTTCACTGGAGTACTAAGATATCTATCTGCACTGCTTGCTACGGCGCCGGGCTTCACTTGGGGCTCTCAATCAACGAGGGGGATTGAGGTTGACGCTGGCCGAATCTTCCACAATTGGTACGGGCAGCTGTGAAAATCCACCACAACTGCTGCATCCGACGGCGCGCAGAAGTGGCCCAGGTACCAAAACAGTTCCGCTGAGGTAGCAGTCAAGCTGTGCACCTCGAGGTATTGCTTAGACTAGCTCCACGTCATCGTCGTTTCTCGAGAAACGCAACCCACAAAGGCGTCCTTCCTACTGTCTTGCGGGTCTGGAATTGGCGATGTTGTTTGCAACGCTTTCTACCGCGGCAGGGGAGCTTGACTGCGATGTTGAGCCGAACGTGTTGATTTGCTGCTCTAGGGCAGCGATTTCAGCGGAAAGAGAATCGAGTTTATTTTCCAGGGCCTGGAAATTGCTGGCTTGACCGGTCGGGTACTCTACCCGCGCACTTTGCGGGCGTCGTTTGCGCTCGGGAAGATGGAGGAAGACGCAGTGCTTCCCTAGGCGATGGCATTCGGTAGCAGATGGGATGCGACGTGGCATGCGGCGAGCACTTTGCCTTGGCTGCGGTGCAGGCAACGCAAGCGCGTCGCTTGAGCGAGGCGGGAAACGGACCGGCCGATGGGGTGGGGGGGGATGGGCTCTTACGAGTGCTTTGGCGCTGACAAATGGCACACTTCCGGCACCTCCTTTTCTCTCGATCAATCAGCTGCGCGGAAGCGCCGGTAAATAAGGGAGGCACTGATTCATCCCCATCGAGCGTATAAATGAAGTCTCGATCACCTGAAGTCAAGAAATAAATCCTAAACAACTCACGGTAGCCCGTCATCGTCCACACAACCTCCCATTACAATCTCCCTCCTTAACCTCCAACCTCCAACCATGCCTTCCTACGCCGTCACCGGCACCTCGCGTGGCCTGGGTCTTGAGTTCGTAAAGCAGCTCTCCCAAAACGCCAACAACACCGTCTTCGCCATCGTCCGCAACCCCGACTCGGCAACCAGCCTCCAAACACTCGCGAAGCAACGCCCCAACGTCCACATCGTCAAGGCCGACATCACCGACCCGCAGTCTCTCGTCTCCGCGGCAGCCGAGATCTCCAAAGTAACCAACGGCACCCTCGACGTGCTTATCAACAACGCCGTCTCCACCAACCCGGCTGCGGGGGCGGTGCCGCCCTCGCAGATCCCCCTCGACGTGGCGGCCACGCGCGACTTCTTCAAAGCAGCGTACGAGTCATCCGTCTACGGCGCCATCTGGACGACTAACGCCTTTCTCCCGATGATCGAGAGCGGGAAGGAAAAAAAGATCATCCACATCTCCACCGGCATCGCCGACGCGCGCGTGATCAAGGGCACTGGCGTTACTGCCGCGGTGGACTACGCGGTTGCCAAGGGTGCGATGAATATCCTCATCGCCAAGTATGCCGCCGAGCTGGAGCCCAAGGGCATCAAGGTTGTTGCGCTTTCACCCGGGTGGGTTGACACCTACGCGGGGCCGAGTGAGTTGACCTCTCTTTGTTGATTTTGGCGCGCATCGACTAACTGACTATAGTACCGAAACCGGCCGAAATTCTAGGTCTTGAGGGATACATTCTTCAAAGCTTCCAGAAGATCTGGCCAAACCTCAAGGGGCAGATCCAGCCGGAAGAGAGCATCAAGATGGTCCTGAACGTCATTGAGAATCTGACCACCGAGCAGTCCGGACTGATGATTAGCCACCATGGGAATGAGGAGTGGATCTAGACTGGGTTTTCCTAAAGAGTTGGTTATCCAAAAGAGATAGTCAAGACAAGCTCCAGCAACTCACCGCTTCCCAAAAATGGTCATAATATCTTTCTTGCTGCAGGCACTCGCAACATCCGATGCACTTCTCCCTCTCCTTTCCTCAGCCGGGGGATCCAACCCCTTTGGCCATCAGCGCCCTAAACAGCCCTTCGTTGTGACCCGAAGCGGCGCGATACGACGGCCCCCGGCTCGCAACCAAGTGCAGCGCCGTCTCGCCCTCCTTGTTCACCGCAAAAACATTAACGCCACTATCGCCGGGGACGGCACGTCGTAGTGCACGCCCCTATTATCCATAACCTCGGAAATGATCATCTACCACGGAACGCAGTCAGTTCTTTTCCATGAGCAACAGAACAAAAACAGGGCTTCGGGCACGGTACCTGGTCCCAACGAGTTGGTGAAGTTGGCGAACGGCCCGTCGTGTCTCGCCCACGCCGGTGCTGCCGCAGCCGAAGACAGGGTCCCACACGATGGACTTGTTGAAGGCGGGGGAGTCGAGGAGTTTTTTCCCGGTGTCTTTCTGCTTAGTAAGTGATGGCGGAGGGGTTGGCTTGGATTGGGCTTGCGGCGGCACGCCCTGCTATCCGTATTCGGCGCGTAGAGATGTTTGTGGGCCCAGACGAAGAGGCGGTGGAAGGAGAAGAATTGGCCCTGTGACCGAGTCAGCTTTGCATCGGAGATGCGCCGGGTTGGGAGGAAAAGCGTACCACAAAGTGCACAATCTCGTTTTTGAATGCGTGCGTCGACTGCAGCTCGTCAAATCTTGTTCGGCTTCCCCGCAGGCCGAGGACGGCGGGTTTGCTCATGCGGCAGAGCTCAGCGTTATTGTATAGAGAGACCTGTGTAACCTGTTCTCCGCGCTATGTCCAGCACCCTGTCGGTATCATTGCGTCGCTGGGTAGTTCTAGGCGGCCGTGACATTGGAGCGTGTGGACGCGCCATCTCTTACCCAGCGGCTAAGTTGGTGGTCACGCAACCGCGCCCCCAACGTACCCTTGGTTGCAAGGCAACATTGCTTCCCAGATACAACCAGGTCACTGTTACCGACTTGACTGCCGGAACTTATGGGCTTGTAACGGTGGAAATTCAGTGAGGTCAGGACGGCCTGGGCAGTGGGACACCATGTAAGGTCCTCTCACATCCATGGTATGTTCTGTATTAGCATAATTCTACGTGTCTGTACATTGTATACCATGTCACCCAATTAGGTACTAGTACAATATGTACCACCCTCAAAATCGCGCTGAGATGTTATGTATCATCCTACGGCGAGGTGCTAGTCTATCCTATGGCCTATATCCAGGTCGTTATAAAACTGGACTTTGGAGTAATGTATAATTATTAAGAGAGTGGCGCAGGGGGACCAGAAATGGACCACCCATATCTGGCCTAAAAACTATCCCTCGTCGCGTAAAGCTAACAATTTCGTGGTATGGTGAGCTAAAGGCGAGCAATAGTAAGCCGAAGGTGAGCCGAGGGTGAAGCGAGCCTAACTGCCTTTGAATGAAGCTCTTTTCTCTTTAGCGACCGACTACCTCTATAGTTACCCCCCACAACATTTTCTGACCAAGTCTGGATTAGTCCCAAAGCCTGAGCAGGGCTTGAGACACAGCGAGCACCTCCCTGAGCCAAGGTGAGTTTAGGTTTTGGCCCGGCTATAGTTACCGTGATTTAAAATCGGGTGTATGTGAGTTACAAAGATCCGCTCCTGGGCCGAGTTTTAGGACACCAGTCCACCACCAAGTACTACCGTTTTCCCTTTGCCCACACAAGCAACCACCGTTAATAGACCCACTGAAACTACCGCTCGTTCTCGGAGCGTATGTCCAACGTACCCGGGTCAAATTTCAAATTCTCAAAACTACAGATATAACGTTTACCGATATATGTAGACTAACTGTGTTGTAGAAAGGGAGCATCGGAGAGTGTGACACAGTCCAAACAAAGTGGAGTGTGACTACTATCCACAGCAGGTGAGAGGTCAAGAACGAACTTGCCAGGTTGCACTTGTTTCAATCACACACTGAAGACGGGTTCAACTGGTAGGTCGGATGACTGAGGGAGGTCAAATGATTGATGGAACGATATGCTGGTTATGCAGATCAATTCTCGTCCCTCGGCTTCATCCAGAGATTCCTCTGATAATATTTTTAGGGTCTGCGTATAAACAACAAGCTTAACAGATGATAGAATAAATCTTGTCAAGCTGTTGTCGAAGGAGTCATGAGGAACATCTTTTCTTGCGGTCAGCGCTCGACTCATGCTCCTCCTTTTATGTGCTAGATACAAAGTGCTTGGGACATGCTCGGCGGTCTGCTGAGAGTATCAGATGGAATAATCAGTCCTGGCTTCCTCCCTGGCGCCCGCCTCGCGTGCCTTGCTTCCTAGGGTTCTGTCCAGTGAATTCCACCGCGCCTCTGTCATCCTGCGGTCGGGTATCAGCGTCAGCCAGGGATAGCGAACTATCGTCGATGTGCCCCCTCACAGTGACCATCCCTTCTTGACTTACCAGGAGAGGTCGCGTCCACTTGGCCCTAGTGATCCTAGACTCTGGAGAACTTCGGTATTCGGGGAGCTCAGCAGTGTGACATAAGGAGGGTAAACTATTTTCCTCGTGTCATTTCCCTGTGCGGCGCTCTGGACACCGCTGTGGCCACCTATCACCACTTAAGCTAGACTCAGGAGAACATCGGCTCTGGGTCTTCCAGCTGCGACCGTGCGATAACTAGGAGATCTATTATTCGAAAGACTAAAGCAACTGCCTCATCTTAATCGTTAGCAGTCTTACTGACTTAACTATAATGCTGAGGTCGGTTAGCATGTCCACGATAAATCTTAAGTGTTATGACGTCCTCATCAAATCATCTTATATAATCTTGTCGCGGCGGTGATGACGAACTCCTCCCCTAGGTTACTATCCATTTCATCCTCCGGGGGGACGCCGGCACACAATCGCGGCGAAGGAACGGGCCGTAAGCCGCAACACCAAAAAAAAGGCAACGAGGAAATCGATAACAAGGGTCTCGGTCGGGCTACGCGGTGAAGGTAGGGGCAGGTCGGTAACCGCCGCTCTGTCGTTGGCGTCTGCGGCGATGAGCAATCCTAAGCCACCTTGGCCGTCGCTGTTATCGTCGGCGCCGGAGGAAATTGTCGAGGTCCTGGGGTGAGCGGCCGTGGGTGTGCCGTCGTCAGTCCGCCGATCAGCCCGGCGGTGACCTAGATCCACCAGAGGACTTGTCTGAGCACCTCCATATTCTCTTCGGACTCTGGGGGCTCTTAGTGCGTCAAGTACCCGGGGTGGGGCTTCGTACTGTGGCGAGGATGGGAGACGCCGGTCCAATAGGTTGTGCCACCTGCGCCTTGACCTCGGTTCTGCCCTAACCCAGACTTGGAAAACACAGCAATTCAGCCTGCATCCTGACCCCTACTTGCTGCGGCTCAAAAAGGCCAAGACAACCAAAAGCTTGCAGCGTCACATTTTCCCGTCTTTAACCCAACCACAGATTATCTCCCCGTCTCTTCGTTGATTTGCTGCCCTCTTCCTGGGAACGTCTGTGGACAGCACGGCACCTCAGTTCTTTTTCGCTGCCGGTTTCTTGCCTCGCAAGACAGGCTCTGCGGTGGAGCGGAACCACAAACAAGCAAAAAAATAGTCACAAAAAAGATAGCCCCATCATGCCAGTGGTTCCAACAGTATAGATCTATATGAGTACCAAATGTTCTACAAAATGCAAGCGAATAGCGTTTATCAATGTCTGCCAGAGACGTTGACAAAATGCAACTGCCAGATTACCCACCTACGCATCGCTGACCTTTGTGTGACTCTGCCAGCACTGCATACCCAAGTTGGTGAAGAATTGCTCAGTGAGAACAAGGTTCGTCTCCCTCGGCCGCGTCGGTAGTCGCAAGAATACATCCTCAAAGGGGATGACCATTGGTGCACTCTCCACAATCCAATGGCTAGCGTCGTACAGAGCAATCGGCTTATCTGTGTGCGGCATGATGATGACGGTATGGGAAGGGGATTGCCGACCGCGATACCACTGCTCCACAAGGATGCGTTGCCGCCGACGTTCCACCTTGACGAGGACAACGATCCTGACGTCACCCCGAGGTTGGCCTGGGGGTGAGTTATTAAACCACCAGTCCTTATCCTTATGGAGCAGCTGAAGTGATTCGCTATTTCCTGCTTCAATCACCAAGATGGGGAAATGGTCGCCAGCCGAGCGAGGCGGGTCGGGCCGGATGCCGCTGTCACCTTCTTTCTTTTTGTAACCAGCACCGTTATATGTTGATGAACCAGTAGCCTGGATAGCGTGCTTCAGATACGTTCGACAACGGCGAGGTCTGAGAAGTCGGCGGAAACAAACACCCTCCCAGACTACTGCGTGACGCGACCGCCGACCCGACCACGTGGTCCGAGGGTCGAGGCTACGGCCAGCCCTAGTTGGCCGGCGATCGCGGGACCGCTCCGAAGGCGTGGTCACTGTGCCGTGTTTATAATGCTTGTGGTCTTAAGGGCCGCTATATCTACAGGACTGGCCCCCTGAAATCGAAATTCTAACGCACCCCCTTATACGGCTAATCAGAGCCCAGGGATCTTACGGTTTGCCTTCTCCAGCAAACTAGCCAATGATAGCTTCTCAGGGCATATAAATATTCTCTGCCCACGCATTTTCCCGCTATGGTAAGCTGGATTGGTAGCTCAACGGCGGCGGCTTCGCATTTCATTTATCGCCAAGAGCATTGGGATTTTCCACAGTCCGTCGAATCAAATTCAGCATTGAGTCCGAGACCCCTCGCATCCGTCATCCGCCGTTCCGGACTCTAGGGCTTAGAGTGTCTGTCCTGAAGGATTCTATCCCTGTTGATGCAGGGGGCGTCGGGCGCAGCCCATGACTTTCAACTGGGTGACCGGATTCATTGCATGAATTGCACACCACCCGTGTGTTCCAGAGATTGTTTTAGCAGCAGCGCGTCAAAAGGACGGGCTTTGCATGGCTGTGTCAGGGGTTGGGTCTGCCGCGCGCCTCGCGCCCTACAGAAGATTAAGCACTGTTGAGTTCTGCGTCGTCCCGTCGCCGCTGCCCCTCCACAAACAAACACTCGTGCCTGTTCCACACGATCTCCAGCTTGTCGCCACCAAAAAGATGGACCACCACCGCGATCACAATGCGCACATGCAACCGGGTCTGGAGGTTGTACAACAGCATCTTCTGTACTCGCAAGAGCCCGAAGTCTGGAACGACTCTACGTACGCAAAGGAAATGGTGGTTCCGAAGCACACCCAACAACACTACTCCCCGGGTCCGTCGCAATCGCCGCAAGCGGTTCTGGCATCGCTAGAGGAGCAAGAACGGAAAAGGCGACGTAAACGGTGGTTTGTTATTGGTGGAGTCGTCGCGGCGGTTGTCATCCTCGCCGCCGTCCTTGGAGGAGTTTTGGGAAGCAAAAACGCAAGTAAATCCGGAGGCTCTTCAGCATCGAACTCCATAGGAACAACATCCGGCGAGCCATCTGCCACCGCCTTGCCCCAAAAATTAGCGCGCCAAGGCTCGCCGCTGGGTGTTACAACGAAGCGGAAGACGGATGGTGGTGCCGATACCTTCCTATTCTACCAGGACCGCGACGGCGCAGTAGGTTATGCGCGTTGCGACAGTTCACGTCCCCTCAAGGACAATGAGTCGTGCTGGAGGACCAACGGCAGTTTCCACACGTTTGCCAGTTCCAACACACAATTAGCTGCCACAGACCTCGTGTTCGAGACTCGTTTCCAGGTTTGTTGTTCTGGCTTCGGCCCTCTGGTCCCTGGCTGACATGTTTGCAGGCCCAAACTCAGTTGTTCTACATAGGCGATGAGGCACGGTTGCTGGGAACCAACATCAACGACCAGAGTAGTCCCCGGATCGTCGAAGACAGTATCAACAGTAAGCTGTACGTCACTGGCTCAGAAAGCAATCTTGCGGCTTACTGGCCGTGGGTCATCTTCCAAGACTCAAAGGGTGGTCTTGTTCACGTCCGAAACAACCCACCCTCCGCAATGACTCCAGCGTCCGAGTGGGCCTGGGCTAACATCAACGTCACCGCCCTTGTTGGCACCAAGCTGGCCATGGTCCCCGTATCTACAAACTATACCAGAATAGCGAGCAGGGGGGGCTATGGCGTGTTCTATCAGGGAACCGATTCGCGGTTGGCTGTCGCCATCACGCACCTGAGTGAGATGGACTCAACCTACCCGCTTTCATGGCCCACAAGTGCGTATGGTTCTGCACCTGTACATGCTGGAAGCTAATCATGCTTGCAATGCAGACTTACCGTCCATCACCATGCCAAAGCGCGCGCCAATAGCCGCCGTCTCGGTAGCCCGTCCCACCGACACCCGACAGCGAGTGGACACGTATGTCATGTACCTTGACTCGTCCTCCAATATCAACGTGCTTTACAGCGACTCTTCGTCCGACCCACCTACCTGGAAGACTTCACAGCCAACAGCCCTCCGGGGAGTCGATTCAGACACCAACATTGCATGCCTCACCATGGCCACAACGCCCAGCGATGAGTCCGGGAACGAGGTGATGCTAGAGCCGGCATCAGACGATACAAAGTGCTTTTTCCAGAAAGGGGGGGTGTTGACGGAGGCTCGGCTCAAAGGGACAGACTGGGTTGTGAGCAGTTTTCTCATTGCTGAGGATAGCGCACCGGCTGCATAGAGCAGCGTGCAGGGAAAGCGAATTTATGAGGATTCATCGGAGACCGCCGGTAATGCAGCTAGCTATACCACCTGCGGGGAGAGGAATGGGATCGTTTCGCTGAGCTCGGGGGCGAGGGGTCCGACATTTTGGTTGTTGTTGAGTTGACGCAGGGAGAGGTGGAGGATCAGAACGCCGAGGATGATGCTGGGGAGAGAATACCACTCGCCGAGAGGCAGCATCCAGTGAGTCGCCTCAGATAACATGCTGATTGGCAAGCCTGATTGTCTTGGAAATAATATCTTGGAAATAAGTGCGGGGCAACAGGAAGGAGAGCAAAGGAGTCGGAGGGGAAGGTGTAATAAATTGCTCCTTCCTCTTGTACAACACAGTCAGGACGGTTTCCAAGCCGGGAATAGTATCGACGCTGCCGGCATATCAGCCCAGACCATTCACAGCCATAACCCCTTTATCGCATGCCCACCATTGAGCAATACATGCAGCTGCATGCACAACGCACATCTGCCTCGCATGACTTTAGGAAGTTGCAGTAATTATTAGGGCGAGGGTTTAAAGGTGGTTTTGAAAAGGCTTTTTGCTAATCGTACACTCACTTGTCCATCAAGTCCTACCTTTGATCGGGTGTTTCGGAACCGCCCGGCCCGCACGGTATATGTATTGCCACCGTCCAAAGGAACACAGCGGACTGGAGCTTTGGGTGTTGCCGGTGAACAATCGGGCCATTCCAAGGCCCATCACAGGAAGGCGACAGCAAGATCTGGCGCGTCAGATGCTCGCCAAGGAGGTGACTAAGACGGTGAGGGAGGCGAAGGGCAGGTATGCTTAGGCGAGGGACAAGTGGGCTGCCAATAAAGTGGAGGCGCAAGCGTCGTTAGCTGCTGCGAGTGTCATGAAGGATACGCTTACAACGTCTGGACGGCTTGCGGTCGAGACGTTCGGGGTGCTGAAAGAGGCGGCTGATGAGTTTAGTGCAGACAGTGGAAGTATTAGTAGTTGCTGAATGCTTGTGGACTGTCCGGTTATCAGGCTTGCCATGCTTGGCGGGCGAGTTTTCCCCAACAAGCTGCAAAGCAAGGAGAGCGCCAAGAAGGTCACTCCCAGTTTCATTCGGCGGCAACCGCCCCCCGCATCTCACTTAGACCTGCTTTTCTAGCTTGGCAGAATCGTCAAGACCAACAGGGTCCACCAGCTGCCAGCGAAATAAGAGGGGGTTAGGCTGGCTGATAGGCTCAACATTGATAAGTGACTCATTGGGGTTGCACTCTTGGATTTGGTGGATTTGAAGAAGTTGCAACTGCGTGATTGTATTACTTATGTGAAATCTGTTCTTTAGCTTTCTGGCGAAGCCAGAGAGCCTCTATTATAGTTGTGAATAGTAGCAACGTTGGTAGCAAATGGTGGTCTACACCAGCTGAACTGACAACGTCAGTTCAGCTCAGATCCCCACACCAGTGCTCAGCTCAGTTATCCACACCTTCATGGCGTTCTCGCCTCTAGCCAAAACCCCCTTCTTTCTGACAGTCACAATTAATCGTATCAGTGCGGGAGGAATAACTGCGAATGCGAAGTTTGTGGTGAATGGAATTCTCTACACGGAGCTAAGTTTGCAGGTGGCGAAAATGTGGATTACTGTACAAATAGACCGAGACTATTGTGCAAATAGACATTTCTTTTGTTTTTATCCTTTTAAGGTTCCGTTTTTATAATTGAAGTGCACAGCACAGGCGACGCCCGGCTGGCATACTACCAGCACGACGGCGACGATAGAAGAACTGTGTAAGTAGATACCGGTAGATTAAGTAGTTTGCAAGGTATCAACTAAGCTGCCACACGAGCACGAATAGCAGCTATATGATTCTCTATTATGGTAAGACGGAAGCGGTATATCGCCTCTGCGGCGTCTGTCCAAAATAACATCATCCGTAATACTCCTCAGTGTTAACCCTAACGGTTCTTCTCGCCAAGCGACCCTCCGGCACAGAAACAAGCCCAAGATGTTTAGCCCCGTCTTCCCTTTCTGTAATATCATACCCGACAGGATGAGATCGCGATAGCTCCCGCCCCAGCTCGTCATCTCTATACAAGCAAGTGTTCCCCCCCAGCTCACCATTAATGACCTCGGCGAGGTCGAGAATGCCTCTCAGCGGGCCGGTCGCCGATCTCCCTAGCTTGATCAGGTTGCTCCCCCTAGTCGAGGATACTAAGAGGTAGACGACAGCAAAGCACCAGACACATTCGAGGATAAGCCCCAATGATGTTATGCTGCTCGAAAAGCCCCAGTAGTAGCTCTCCCCGCTCATGCATAGCCGACGGCTCTCGATTCGGAAATCCTCGACTATCGGTATGCCGTTGTAGCATATGCACTCGCCTAGTGCGGTGGCAGACCAATGACAATCCTTTGAAAACTCCAGAAAGGGTGCCTCCAGGGGCAGCTCGGTCTTGTTGTACCATATTGTCGAGTTGTAGGGGACTAAGGGATCCCGAGGGTCGAACGGTATCGAGTCGTTCCGTCTGAATTCTACATACGGGAAGTTGACTTTTTTTCCTCTTACCGCAGTATCCTGCCGTTGATTTGCTACCTCATAATCCTGGCCGAACCCTGGGAACTGCCATCCATTGATGGTTTGTGGTAGCCGTGTAATAAATGAACTATTACTGAGTACATATACTAGTCCGTTATCGTCTAGACTCTGTAGCGTGGGATCTTCCCATTTATAGATCTGAGTGTCATTTGAACTGGGCGGCTTGGATGGGGTAGTAGTATCGAAGCCTAGAAACCACCGCATCGTGGCCCTCGTTCTAGAATCTATACACTGGGTATTAGTTTCTTCTTCGTCTGGTACTGTGGATAGTAATTATAGTCGGCGGATAAATAAATCCCATGGTAACCTGAAATGTAGTATTGCCTCTTACAAGCATGAATGTTTTGAAATGCCTCTGAAGCATTGGCGCGCCGAAATCCCCTCCAAATGCCGACGTTGCCCAAGCTGGCGAACGCATCCAACTCGAAAGACGCCAAAGACGGCCCGAGGATGATTGTGTCTTTTATCGGCGTAGCCTCCAGCCCCTGCGGCTTCAGCCACCAGCAGACCGTGAGCTGCTCACTGTCTTTGGTTACCCAAGTTTGGTTCGGCATCGGATAAGCGGCCACAGTTGTGCTTTGGTAGCCCGTGGCCGCGCTCCATATCACGCCAAAGATCAGGACGTGCGCAACGCCATAGGCCAGAAAAACCATGGCAAGTAACACCTTGAACGGTTGCCTCGCAAAGATAGACCGGATCAACGACACCAACGCAGGCGACGAATCAGGCCAGAAAAGCAGGTTGATTATGGCTGAGAGGGAAAGAGCTGAGGATTCGAGCACCCATGTCGTCGTTTTGCATGCGACGTAGTACCACACCCAGGCGTGCAGCATGCGGCCGCCGAGCCCAATTCCAATATCCCAGGCAAGGTCGACGAGCTTGGCCTCTGCGAAAGAAAGGTTCGACCGGACGGGAGTGTCGATCTGGAACAGCTGTTCCGACTTTGGCATGGACAGCACGTCCTTGCCACACCCGTCGGTTGTCGTGGCTCGCGCTGGAGCACTCAATGTCGCCCAGCTTGCCCGCAATCGGGCAATGTAAACGATGGTGAAGATGGTTATGGCGGCACTGTAATTTAGGACGAGAAACCAAGTCGACATAGCATCCGGTTGGCTCTTGGGGCGCCACCTCATTGGTAATAGCATTTGCCGGATGTTGCTGGAATCTGATTTTTCCTCGGTAGAGTATCCTTCATGCTTTTGATGAGCTCCTAGCGTGCTATTGTCTGATAGGGTGCTCCTCGTCGGTCCCACTGAGTCGCTTGGCGACAGGGTTGCCATTTGCCCAGTATTCAAGGAAAACAGAGGATCGGATTTGTTTCTTGGTCCAGGCAGAAGAGATCAAGACGCCGGGCGTTGAGTTGGATTGCACTATTAAACCACCAGGTAAGTGACTACATGAAATGGACTTCACACTGCGGGCCCTTTTAGGCGAAAATCCCCTGCATGTTGACCAATCCAGGCCCGATTTTCTGCTGTTTACCGGTGAGGCTGTACATGTAGTGAAACCTCACAGCGCCACATGCGGAGTTTGTACGATGGGGGGCCACACTATCTAGGCACCTCTTAAAGTCCTAGGTTAATTAACCGGCCCACATCCCGCCCATAACCTAGGCCGAGCCACAGGACAGCGCCGTCAATCAATTAAAAAGCCACAAATTTAGCACCATACACCGAGCCAGCCGTACTCAGCTAGCCCTCGTTAGGGTGCTAACTAAGCGCGCCACTCAAATGCAGCACCTAAACAAATGTGGGTGGTCTCCGAGTTCCTTCCAGTTGAGAGTGTTCCGCGAAACCCCCCACTATACCAACCCTCCCAGACTACCCCCCGGCGACCCGACAGCACGAGCGTCCGGGGGGACAACATGGTAAGCGTTAATCAAGAGCGAGCAACTTATTCAGCCGCAGTTTAGTCTAGGCAAGGGAGCAAGTCCAAGAGCCGCTACTCATAAGAATCCTCGCTACATGGGACCCTTCTTCAAGCACACGAGGGACTCGAGTTCAGAAAGCGTGAACTCACGGAGCTAGCTCCCGTTCCGCCTACAGGCCGCGCTCGTAGTAGTCAATGTATGCTGCGTCGTGGCCGTGCAGGAATAGATTCCGGGCCATCTTTAAAAGGTTGTAGGTGGCGCACGTCTCGGCGCCATTATGGGCAATAGCGTTGGCGATGTTTTCCCCAGTTCTGAAACAGTTTGGCATTGTTGGTGTGGCCGGGGTAGTTTGTCACAGAATCCTATCCCCTCCATACCAGCGATCGGACCGATCGCTGGAATTCTATTGAATCACTGCGGGGCCCATTCCAGGCCACAACAACGGAGGAACGAACTACCCCACTATACGCAGTATTTAGAGTCACCGTTGGAAGCCCTCGGCTTCCAACGTCGACAAAATCAACACACTCGTTTTTCCATCGACAGAGCCTTCGATCCACAGCGTGCAACATAGTTGCTGCCCGTGCTGCTGCTCGCGAGCTGCCAGTGCGGGGCCACCTAGAAGTGCTTTGCTACGGCGAGATAGTCCTGCTCGCTACTGTGCGTTGTCAGTGACGGCCTTGTTAAAGGGAGCTTCGAATCGCATAACGCTTCTGGATCGCACTGTTTTCTCACACGAGCAGAGCGGAGCCCTTACTGGCAGTTGCCCAACTTAGTACCTCTGTTGGGTGGGACTTCATCGGCCCAAATATTTTCGCTCTCTCTCTCTCGTATGTAGTGCTCTCGATTTCCACATCCATATCACCCTTTGGGAGCCTTCGCAGACAGGCCGCGATGCGCGTGGGGTGGAAAGCAGCGTAGCCCGTTTCCAAAACTCGAAAATCGCGGCATGATCCCTCGTTCTGTTCGATTACCAACCCCCAATGGCCGAGCCGCAACTTCCCCTGGAGCGGTCAATCGACATCCTCGCGGCAACAGCAAGGGATCTTCGCGAGCTGCTCGATTCTGGAAAATGCACCAGCGTCGACTTGGTGCAGCTGTACCTCAACCAGATCGCCAAACACAATCACGATGGCATGAAGCTCCATGCCATCAACGCCGTTGCGACCGCGCTTAAAGACGCAGGTTGCGTTGTCATTGCGTTGGCCAATCTTTCGGTTCGTTTCGCGCTTGTGCGATTTGAGGAGCCCCGGGGACTGACAATGAAGTAGGAGTGGGGTAATTGCAAGGGCTCCAACCTCACATCTGGCTAGTCTGCTGTTGGCGGTCAAGTAAAAGAACATCGGGCTATGGGTGTTGGGTGTTTTTCTACAATGCTAACTAAAACTAAGTAGTCGCAAACACTGTACATACAGGGGGTGTTGATCGGAAGGACAAGTAGCTCGGCCACAGCGTAAGTCATTCGGCCTTTTATGCGCTCTTTAACTCAATCTGAAAGTTTTTCTAGACACCGGGTGGCTCCTCGTCAGGTTCTGCTGTGCGCATAGCGGAAGGTTTTGCAGCTTTCCGCATCGGCAGCGAGGCGGATAGCTCCATTATCCAACCCGTTTTTGACGACGAGCATGTGAGTCAAGATGAAGTTGGCGTGCCACGCACAAATGCTCACTTCCTTTTCTAGAAACGCGCAATGGAGAAAATCGAAAGCTCTTGGGGGAATGTTTCCTATCACGCCCCTTTATTGATGCCAGCTGCCATCATGGAAAAGTACGGCACGGTTCAGGCTGGAGATCTCCTCAGTGAGTCCATTGTTAAACAATCACCCGTTTCAGACGATGATCTAGTCAAGACAGCTAACAAGGTTTCCAGCCCACGACCTTTCCTTCATATTCAAGAAGTTTCTTGTGTTGTTTGACTAGCCAGAGCTTCGCACAGCCCAGGACTTGGACGATTTCAACAATAAACACGCTAAGCTGGAACTTCCTCCTGGTAGATGATGCCCACCCAGTCTGCAAAAATACATGCAGCCTCCTAATCGGAATTATCTAGCTCAACCCAACCAAAATGCTCTGGAGGATGCGGAGAATGATACCATGAGCCATGAAAAGTACATCCAGGATCTTCAGTACCTGCGCAAGAGCTTCCGTGATGCTGAGAAATGCTTTGAGGCAACAGGCGCGGATGTTATCATGACATCAGGAGAGTCGTTTTTGACCAGCATTGCATCAGGCGCAGGGTATCCTATCGCTAGTTTGCCTTTGGGGTTCTCCTCTTACAATGGCAGGCCTCATGGAATGGAGATAGTGGCCCGCAACGGGGAGGAGGACAAGATGATCAGAGTCATATCTGTGTGGGAGGCATAATTTCCCGATGCGAGAAAGCACCTCCTTTGCTTATCAAACGGGAGAAGGACCCATAATCTTACGCCGACTTGTAGGGGAGTGATGGGGAGAGGGGAGGAAGGGGAGGCGGGGCTTTCGCATTAGATGCCCGCCTTACTTGGGGATGACAGACATTGCTCAATGCTTTTCAATTTGGAACGTGACCTCCCCGGTCTCATCTACTCTCCCCACCCTCAACTATCTCCATCGTCTTCCTCCTCCTCATAGACTGGACCTGATGATGGTACAATTCAGAGGATATGTAAAAATACGCAGTCAACACCACCCACGTAATCATGATCACAACCACCGACCCCGCGAGCGCTACAAGAGAAAACACCGCAAACCCATACGACGCCGTGTGAAACTCGTCGTTGCGCCCGAGCCGGTCAGTAGCCAGCCCGACCTGCAGTCCCGAGAGCGACACAGAAAAGAACGCAAACACCGCTAAGAGCCACGCGAAACTCTGCCGGAAGAATTCCTGATACCACGTTGAAGGGGAGAGGAAGCCCCTGAAGAAATTTCGCCCTGAAAAGGCAATGGGCAAGTACCGGTAGATCTTGTTGAGACGAGAAAGTCGGAGCTCACCGTATTGGTACCGCCTGGCGACCTGGTGCAGGGTCTTGGTGTTGATGACCTCGGTGAAGGTCGTCATGAGACCCGCCCAGGCCTCCCATTCTAACCCCTTGGGGAGGAGATACATCTCGTCGCGGGCGAGACGGAAGTCGCTTTCCCTGGTGACGAGCCAGGCGTATGACAACAGGAAACCGCAGGCGGATTTGTGGAGGTCGGGGTCCGAGCAGAGGTTGTCGCTCCAGAAGGCGTGGTCCAGGAGGTAGGCGGGAAGAGGCTTGACGAAGATGCGTAAATGATGCCAGACGAGATGCTCGTTGATGTTCTCGGTGATGGCGATTGTCCGGCCGAGGAGCTTCTGGCGGTGAAGGGGGCGGGCGAAGCGCGGCGGTCCGGCGAGGTGTAGGTGCTTGTAGATGAGGTCGAGGCGGGTGGGGATGAGATCCTCTTTGAGGTAGGTTTCCATGCCGTCGGCTGGTCGGACTAAGTCATCGAAGATGGGGACAGCGGCCGGGTGGATGGCTTTGATGGTGTGTTTTCCGGATGTCGCTGGCGGGAAGGGCGGCGAGAGCCTTGGCTGATGTGCGAGCATTTTCTCGGCGGGGGCGCTCATGGAGGCCGCCGAGGAGCGCTTGGCGCTGCGTCGTGATGGGTGAAGCGTGGAGTGTGGATGCTCGCGGGACGCATGCGATTTGAAGATTGGGCGGTCGAGCAGGCAGGAACGGATGGATGTTGAGCAATTGAGGTTGGGGAATTTTGCGAGGTGATATCTCCGAATTTTGTGAGCAGGTGCAGGAAGCTAGCCATGCACCTGACCTGCGCTGTTGGCGAATCATGTCGTATCGCGAAACGTCGCAGCGGTTGCCTCCCGAAGCGACCGACTGCGCCCCTGTCGTGTGCATGCAGGAAGCGGGACGGGACCCGACCCGAGAGCCTCCCGTCATTGTCCGTCAAAATCGACTACAAAGGACGGCGCTCTTGTAAATTGAACAATAACATTGTTTATGCTTCAAAGAGAAAACGACCAGTTTTGGAGTTTCTCAACCAAAACCTGGACCGCGTGTCCTATTGCCAACCTGAGCCAGAGTCTCCTTCCTTGCCTTACAGCATCATGAAGGTCGGTGTTATTGAGCTACACGTCGGTGGTCTGAAACTAGGTTTGATATAGCCTTGTTGAGAAATACAACGTCCAAAGGAAGAATCCTCGTTTTCCAATTGCTGAGCCGCAGGACCCACTACAAGCAGGCAGAAAAGAAGAGGACAAGGCAATAGAATCGGCTCCTACTCTCCTGTGGGCGCAAGACAACCCGTCGGCCTACTTCATCGATGGCAGGCTTTGGACGCCTGCAAAGAGCCTTATTCCTCGCCATGAAGCGAGCATTCTAGTCTGCATCAAAATTTTAAGGTCGAAACTCGCTATTTCCTTAGAGACCAGCACCAACCTCTCACAGTCTTTCCTCTACAGGATCTTTTCATCCTTCGGCCGCCCGGGCTGCGCCTCTTCAAACCTACACAGAGCCGTAGCCTCTTCGCATGTTACTCTCTATTTGGCTTCCGGAATATCGTGCTCGAGTACGACCCGAAATGGGGGGCCAGCAAACAATGGGCCAGCGAGGCACGTATACCTACATGTAACGGGTGAGTACTGGACCGTCGCCAGCGAGATCGCGGCGAACACCGCCGAAAGTCATACAGGTGAACTTGAGATGCTTTGGTTTGTGGATTATATCCTCAAACGCGCCAAACAGGTCCCAGCCAGCTCGCTAAATCATCACAGGACCCGTGCCATATTTCGTGGGAGCAACTGTCGATGTGTTGAAGTACGGCTTGAGGAGGCGAATGGCTGCGGTGCGTTGTAATTCCCCGATGACGCCATTACAACAAGCTCTTCAACCGCAGGGAGCTTCGAGTTCGAGGCATTGCTTTGTCAACACCCTGAAAGGCGGCATTCATGGCGTTCTCGGCAAATCCGGCGATTTCCAACATAGACGTTCATATTACCGAAGGTCAAGTATGGTGTCCTCGCTTGCGAGTATGACTTAAACGTTGCTGTTTGGATTACATGTTAACAAATCACGGCTTTCCTGCACCTGAAGCTGCCCAGCACTCAGTCACATTAGCAACCTTAAGGCCAGGACAGCAAAGCCTGGGGGGCTACTTAACAATGGAAGTCCCTCCCCACGTTATGAGCGGCCTCGCTTGCATCGAGGGAAGGACATGACTGCATTGAAGTACAGCTCTTGGGAATGTAGGCCGTCCTTTTGAGGGTTTAAGACGGTCTCTTAGGGATGCAGGACGGCCTTTGGCGCGGCTGGGACTATGTCTGGTGCAGGTGCGACCGGAGGCTACAGTGTAACGGTGTAACGAGACGTTCTTTTGCGAAGTTCATGATCAGATGAGACCTGGGAGAGAAATCAGAGTGAGGGGCGCTGTGAGACTCACTGTGTAAAGATCGGATGACTGCTCATAGCAAGCGCTCTTTTCTTAACCTAGCGCGCCAGCGAATTGCCCCACCTTCCGACGACGCTCTAAAGCCGCAGCCCGCAACCTCCGTCTCTGGACTTTGCACCCATAACGAACCTCACTCCCATCTCTCTTTGCTCTGCAATTTCTCTGTCTCATTTGAGCATAAGTATCAATTTGTTATTTCTCATTCCCCAGAGTGAAACGAGTCGATCGTGTTGGACCTTTTTCTCAGCTCGTAGGCGCCGGCAGCCTACACTTGCCATCTTTGGGCAAGCTGTGTACCTACTTCATCGTCTGTTTCGCTTCCCATCATCTGCTCTGCCTTTTTGCCCGCTTCCAGTCTGCGCACCGGAAGGTGATGAGGCTTCATCATGTCTCACACTGCCACCATAGCCATTCGCGGCTATCGCCAGAGCGATGGAATGCCAAAACCAGTCACCTTCGAGGTGGCGAGAGCTCAGGCGGTACGTCCACACGATGATTTCTTGCTCACACTGCAGCACCTATCTGCCCTTTCCACGCGCTTGCTTCTGCTTCACAGCTTTCTCTGAGACTCCCACATGCCATCTTTCCGGCGCCAACTGCAGAGCCAAGCACTGACTAACTTCATCCCAACCACAGCTTGCAACTGCGACACCTACCTCCGGCGTCGGACCAACGAATATCAACAACAGCAATCCTGGCTACACGGTCCTTGCAATTATTCTCGCGCTCCTGCTCGCAGGTGTCATAGCCGTATGCTTCCGCTCTCCCAAAAAGGGACGGCCTACTTCCTTCACGCATGTCTCAATCGCGATACGCACATCCAGTGCAACACACTACGGAATAAATGCGCCGGAAACGACAGCAGAGCGCAATTCTCAAGAGCCGCCACAACGCACGCGTCCCAAGACCCCATCCTTTCCCCCAATTGTAGGCCCAAGAGCCTCAAGCAGGCAGCGTCCACCTCGGAGAGACCCTTTCCCCTATCGGCAGCCAAATCAACAGCATCCTACGGGAGCGAGACGCCGCAAGAGTCTGGGCGAAGTAGATCGGGACAAGGTTAGACAGCACCGCGAGGAAGAATGCAAGAAATCGTACATAAGACGCACCGTCTCTGCAAGACCTGCAGGACCGCGAGATCCACAAGCTCCCACCCGAGTGGCTGGAGCAGACCTTGAGTCATTTGTCTCGGTTGCCGAGATTCCCAGGCCATCGCCTGCTAGACCTCTGGATCAGAGTCCTCTGTCATTGACGTTTCCTCCCATCCTCAATCCGATGCCAACCAGATTTCCGAGTCATCGCAATGGCGTCGTATCGCCAGTAGACCACCCACTTCCCGACTTACCGCAAATCGCTTCTCCAGCCGCGAGCCGGACTAGCGCATCTCCAGAGCGTGCCTCCATCGGCGATCCCTCGCCTGCCAAGTCTTCCATTTGTAGCAGTTCGTTTTCATCGCCAGAAGCTCGTGCCCTCCTTGAGCCATCGCCGACAAAGAGTAGAGCCTGGACTTGGGATGGAGAGGCCACTGATTCTTGCCCATCATCTTTCCTTCCCAGACTAACCAGACAGCCGAGATTCCATCCCATTCCGCAACAGCAGTTCCCAAAGTCATTCACTGCGCCGGCTCTTTCGTCCGTTCATGTAGATGAAAATGAGGATGACTGGCAAAGCAGTTGTGCAGTGAGGCCACTGAACCCGAAAAGGGGCCGGCAAGGCACAACCCGCACCCACGGTGGTCGAAAAACTCCGGGTATCCCACTTGGGGGCCAGCTACCACGATCGCGCACCTTGCCCGAGCTACCACTGTTGACATCGGATGACATGCGTGCCGCTGCTGTCGAGATCCAGTCTAGTACCAATCCATACAGGCGTCCGTACTGCGAGACTAGAGTCGACTCTGAATTTGCCCGATCAATGGTTGGCAGCCCCTTCGATGATGAGGCTGCCTTCTGGGGCTGAGCCTTCGAGGCTCGCCCATGAGTGTCTGCAACAAGGCGCTCACGCTCACTTCCAACACGCTAGAACGGTACCTTGTGTGCCGCTGTCTTTGCCGAGAAGCAAGTGGTCGATTCATTCAACCGTACGGCATGCTCGTCAACGCAATGGGTTCTGGAGAAACGCCCTTCTTCAGCTATTTGTCGGCTTATGGCTCATTCGAAGAGCAAGACACGACCTGTGGTTCTTTTTATCAACATGGCCATCAAAGAAACCCAGGCAGCGTCAGTACACACAATGCTTTGCTATGTCATACATGCGGGTATTCGCAACAAAGGAAACACCTTTCCTGGCTCTCATCAGAGCTCATCGCTAGCAGCTGCCCGAATCGGTCCGACTCACCTGTTCAACACAGGCAGCTTTCTTTTATCATCTCCACGCCGGTAATTGGATCGCTCAATTCTCCGCGGTTCGGGAATCCTCCCGCATAGGTTCCGCCCTCCCTCTAACGATCACCCACTCAGTAACGCTGAAAGCCACGACTGCTCTCCAGATCAAGACCCACAATCCCATCTTCCAGCGTATCGAGCTCATCAAAGCGCCCAACCAGCTTCTTCGCATCGCAAGTATGCGTATCAAAATTGCTGCCAGACCTTGCTACCGGCTCGGGCGAGGACTCGGGCGTAATAGGCTGCTGTGAGGGGCTCTTCCTCTTTCGACTTGAGGCCTTCTCGATACCATTCACCGGAGCGCCCCACAGATCCGTCACCGGGCCCGTATTCCTCCACTGGAACTGCGCGCTGCTGTTCACAGCCTCAACAATTGCGGCATGGCTTGCGCCGAGGTATGGCTTTTTAGGCCGCGGCCATAGTGCGAGCCCATTCTTGTGAAACGTCTTTACCAGCTCGCCTAGAAGGAACGAATCGCAGTGGAACTTGGAGCAGGAGGCCTTCCCCGAAGCCAGATCGTCGAGGGTATCGTGCAGGATAGCAAGAGACTTGCTAATCAGCGCCTGTCGTTGGGAATCGATATCACCTGGACACACATCACGTCAGCACACAGCCGCAACCGCCCAGAACCAGATATGCTCACGGATGATCTTCTCCCGGATTGGCAGCCCCAAATCCCTCAACGGGCCGGAGCTATTTGCCACAGCCACCTTCGTCACGGCCTTGAACACCTCTGCGCGACGGAACACATGGCTTGCATACAGCCACAGCACCAAATCGCGATCATAGGCCTCGGATAGCTTCTCCTCCAGCTTGGCAATCCACCGATCCGCATATACCTCCACCGCATCATACAGCTGCAGCCTGTCGACAAATAGCGCAATCTGCGCCAGCGTCTCGAGATCCACCGTCCGCGGGACTTTCGACCCCCTGCTGTGTATCGCATTCAGGACGATAGTGACCGCCTTGGGATCAAACCCCTCGGCCAAGCTGAGATGAACGCGCCCGTCGGACTGGGTGCTTGTCTTGGAGTTTGCGTGCTGCAGCTTGTTGCGGAACACGCGCGACGCAAGCGAAAGGTGCTTCGAAGAGGCCTTAATGCGCAGCCCGGAGGACGAAGTTAAAGCAGCGGAGGTCTTTTGTTGCGAGGAATTGGTGCCATTCGTGGTGGGACCGTCCCATGGCGCGAAGAGTTTGGTGTTTGGGGGGACGATTAGGAGGACATCGGCATCGGCGTCGACTTCGTAGATCGGCGCCATGTTCGCGAATGGGGAGGCCACAACGACAACCTTGACGGAGTCCATTTTGCGATCAGGGACACGTCAATTGCGATTGATCGCGGAACGGATTGCTGCAACGGTGGTTTTTTGAGGGGATATTTAAGGGACCCTGGATTCGGGGTTCCTGGGAGCTGGCACTCTATCAATGGGTGGAGAAATGCGGGTGGGATGGGGGAGTTGCTGCGGGCAAGGATGGCGCGAGGGGCAAAGCTCATCACGCAATTTTGGCCAAGCTGATTGGGACTTAACCTTTTTGGGGGATTTCCGCGGGTTGCACGACCCCGCGTTAGCAAGCGGGAGGGAGATCTCCCAGCCCCTCGTGCTGTCGGGACCAATCAAGTTGTAGGATTCTACTCTTTGTTGGAGAAAATCTTGGAGGATATGTGATATCTGTGTTTGGAGAACAATGAACAATGAATACAGGAGGGGATTGTGGGAAGAGTTGTATTCTAGTGTGCTGGATTTGAGTTCCCATGGGTTGGGAATAAGGGTTTGGCGTTCACGATGGCAAGCACTCAGAATTGGTGGACGAAAAGCGCGCCACTAAATTACCTTTTAATTACCTAATAGGATGCGCTGTAAGAGTAACTGTAGGAAAGAGAAAGCTGTAGGATCAACCATGTTGCGCTGAAATGCCTCGCTTGATGTTGCTGAGTCTAAATGCCTATAAATGTCGGGGCGCTACCTATTGAGTAGAAGGTCCAGGACTATCACTACGTCTCCCACAGCCACCACGATCACTGGGTCCCCGTCTCGGTCTGGGTCTCTCGGCCGTCGTGGCCCCCGAAGTACCTTCGTATCTGCCTCCATAGCTCGGCCGCCGACCACCCGAGCTCGGCCGACCACCAAACCCCTCAGCGAATTGAGCCTCAAGAATCGACCCACCGCGCTGAGAAGGACCTGCTCTCTTATTAACACTCATGCCCTTCCCCATGCCCACTCCCAAGACCTTCCCAGTCCAAGCAAGGGTCTACTCACCGACATCGTTCTTAGCACGATCCCAATCATCCACCGCCGACTCCATGTCCTCCTCCAGGAGGTTCATAGCCTTCCTTACCTCCTCGATCTCTCGAATCGCCGCGATCCTGATTGTGTTGCTGAGGCTGCAGGAATTGTTGGTACAACTTATGAATAGACGACTCCTCAGCTCCAAAATGCTGAGCGGTTGTGGGATGGTTTTCTGGTTAGAGTAGTTCTCTCTGGAACGGCAGGGGTAGGTTTTGGTGTCTACTTTGATGCTGCAGGCGGGGCAGATCATTTGCGCGATTACGCACATGGTTTGGGTTGTTGAAAGGTTGGGGGGGATGTGGTTGGTTGTTGAAAGGGGAAGAGGTTGTTAGGTAGAGTAGGGAAGAAGCTGTGTTTTAGTTGATAGAGAAGTGTGAGCAGAGAAGATTGGGAGAGGAAGGATTGGGTTTTAGGCGCTGTCGGCCAAATTCAGGGAACATGGAGGAGTCACACTTGGTTTCCTGTAGGAATCAGCGGCTCGTACGTTCATCTCAGGTTGTTTGGCAGGATTGACAGGAGAGCAACCAAGGGGGCAGTCTAATCAGCAAAGACCAACCCGGGTTTTATTGACTGAATGCTATCTCAAACAACTAAAATACCTAGCAAACCAGTAAATAAAGTTCGGGCCAAGCGTATCACGGTGAGTCAATCTGTTCCGTGTAGTCCTCGTGTGAACTTTCAACATGATGAGAATCCAAAATCCTTCCTTAATATGATTCCACCACTGAATCGTCGCTGACTGTGACCCCTGGGGGACCACAAAAGTAATCTCAAAACCTTCTCCCGGGTGTTAGACGGATATTTGTTGTTTGGCGTGTCTAAAAGGCTATGCCACATGGTTAGCTGAAGGAACTCAGACTCTCCATCAAGCGAAAGGGTAATATACCGCCACAATATGCGTCAGTACTACCAATCATCCGGTGAGCCGCGAAGAATATAGTTTGGGGGTCCGGAGGTGCTGGGAGGCGAGTCCCTTCTCAAATTAGGCTCGTCTAACTTGGGGTTCCGTTCCGAATTAACCTCACGGCGATAGTTCAGGCACTTTTCGATTTCTTTTTGCCTGGCAGCTGAGCTGAGATTACACTTCTCATTGCCACAGTCTTTGCCCCATCTGCTCAACTGGGCGGGGCTTAGGGGGATCTTAAACGTTGGAACCTTCCCTTTTGCTGGGCATTGATTGCCTGGAGGGCAAGGGTGGGTGCTCGCCTCTCCTGTGTTCGTGCCGCAGGCTGGGCAGACATATTGGACAGTGACGCACATGATTTTGGGTAGGTATACTTTAGAGAAGAGAAATAGGAGATCCTGATGGGGTTGAATAGGTGTGTCCAATAAGGGAGACAGGTTGCTTGACTGCTCGATTATTGCCAGCACTTTGGTGGGCTACGGTTGAGCCAGCATTGGAACAGGGGCGCTACATTTATAGAAGTCCTCCAAGGGGGTCTGTAGCGAGCCTGGGTGACTATTCGTTTGGCTAGCTCTTCAAACATCCAAGTTTGTTAACACATTATGCGATGTGTTTGTTAGTGAGACGTGCTTCTGAGTCAATACCCATGCGGCCGCATGGAACGCATATCATTAAGCAACTCTGGCACCCATGGAAGCCAGTATCGTAGTATTCATGTTCAAAATGGGTCCCTAATAGACACAAACTAGGACTTCGATCAACAGGAAAGACACTGACTGTTGCCTCAGGCTATTTCCGTCACTGTCATTAATGGGCTTTTAAAAAAAAAGGCTTCACATCTGGTACTAGTAGCTACCTTGTCTTGTGTCACGAAAGCTCGGGCAAAAGCCCCTCAGTCGGCGCGAAAGATGCCTTCTCATTGTTGATTGTTGAGAACGCCCATGACTTCGGTCACGGCAGGCCATCTCCCAGCCATCAAATCCTTCAACAGCCTATTCCACAGAGGTCAATGCCTCGCAGGATACCAGTAGGGCCTGCTGGGGAAGAGGCCAGGCCGTGCTGTCAGGACTTTTCTGGCACTATTGGCATATAGCACAAACACTCCTTTTATGTGGTCGGACCTGATTTTGCGCGCAACCTCCCGACCTTCCAACTAGCACATTTGAGATGGTGAACGCGTAATCGTGGTGGTTTGCTTCACGATGAATCAACGATGAACCAAACCGCAGCGCGTCATGTTGAGACGCGTCATACTTCGGCTAAATGGTTTCGCCCAACCCGTCACCGATCTGTCGTCAATCGAGGAGGATCCAGTGCTCCTTGTCGGATCTCCCGCAGGGCGGGATGTCTTGGCAAAGCTTGACTGCTCGGTCTGGCTTGCCGCAAAACCCCAATGCGGTACCGAGCGGGGCACGCAAACACCCCTGTCTGCGTCATCTTGGGAGGCTGTGCAGAACAGCGGCACAGAGCTGAGCAAACCCAGCCAAGAGGCGCATCGCGAGGTTGAGCCTTTCGTCTTCGCTCGGTAGCCTAGAACGGCAAGTTGGAAGCGAGGAACTAATCTAGAAGCCTACATCTGGGCGGCGATGGCTTCGTGTGCTCCTTTCTTTGGCATCGATGACACAGTTCCTTCCATCTGGCGATGCAACCACTAGAGGGGAGCTACCAGCGACCTAGTGGACCCGCGTGACCAGCGGCGAGCTCCTCGGACAGTTTTAAAACGAGCGATCCCATCGCACATCACCCCGCACCACCTGCATCGCATCTGTCTTGCATCAGCCGCTACTTCGCCCGAGCCCTCAATCAGCACTTTGAGTGCAAGCGTTGTTTCTACTTCACCTCGCCATCTTCGACCAGCTGCCATCAATATCGTCGATCTGGGAGCTCGCTATTTGCCATGTCCAAGACAACGTCTCTTCTGCGGAAGTCCGGCGTGCTCAGGGTGACCGCCGAGGACCCGAATTCGGCTCCGACCGCACCAGCTCCCCCGCCCGCATACAGCGCTACAGCACCCCCGGAAGCCGCCCCGCCCGTCGTCGATGGCCGGCAGCCTGCAGACGCGCCGGCAGACGAGGAGGCCGAACCCGTCAATATCACAGCCGCCTTCGAGAAATTGAATCTAGCATATCCCACACCGTCATACTTCCCCACGGCCGATGCGTGCCTCGCACACCTAAAGCTGCTATTCGCATTGCAGTCGATGAAGGAGGATGTCGGCTATACGGATGGCCTCTGGGGGCTTTGGGATAGCCGCGCTGGCCCCATCAACCAGTCAGAGCGAGGGGTCGAGGAGAGGATCCAGGACAAACAGCTTCAGGCCCTCAGCCAGATCCGCGAGAAGCGATGGGCTTTATTCATCGCGAGAGCCGTCGAGCGGTACGAGGCTTGGTGGACATCATTCCCAGGGATCCCGGTCTCGGAGGCAGACATGATGTCAGCATCATCCGAGAGGTATATCGGCTTCACGAGCGATGGCCACCCTCCCTTGATCGAATGGAACGAGGAGATGCTCCCCCCACTTGGTATGTCTTTTTCCTAGAGAACTTCTCTTTGCACTATCCTATCATTTCACACACTGCCTACCGGACGTGCTCAGTCCTATTGGAAACCTTACGGCTAGGACGATAAGGCCCTGTTGGCTACACAACGGGCCCTGCCCGTATCGTGAGAGGCCTTCCCGCATTCTCAAGAGGTCTAATACAATTCCGAGAGGCGTTCCTGCATCCCCAAGAGGTCTATCCGAATGCACTCAAGACCCCTACCCATGCAGCCAATGCCTCTCGCGATGCGGGCAGGGCCTGTTGCGTAGCGACCCGGGCCTTACGGTTGAGGTTAGGTGTGGGATCATAACGCAAATTTCTCTTCTCTTAGTCCGCGAGGCCTGTTGCGTTTCTAACCACGCGTTCTGTAGATGTACTGATGGTGTGGCACACCCACATGCTCAACCCACGAGCGTATCTCGAAGACGCCATGCTTTCCGGGCTTCGGGCTCTCTGGCATACCGGCATTCCATGGGATCTAATTCACAAAGCCGTCGATACGGACTTCGCATACAACGTCTCAGACGATTGCAAGGCTCTTTGGGTTGTGAAGACGGGCTTCTCATGGGAGAACACAGATGGCCCGCTCATCAAGACGATGAAGTGTCCTCGCTGCACCGTAACGATCCACATTCCTTGGACGACTTGCGGCATGCCTGAGGATTACAAGTTCGATGGCTTCCCAGATTTGACCGGAAGCGGCTACGGCGACGGCAACCTGCAATACAGTTGCCCCTGTTGTCATGTTACCATCTGCAAAGAGCTTTTATCCGTGGCAAAGTTCGTTGCAGACGCACAAGCCCTGCTAGCCGCTGTCGGTCGGCCGATGCCAGGCACAATTCTGAGCCCCAGCACCGGCAAGCCCGAGGCTATGCCAGCCGACGAGATTCTTTGGCCAAGGATCCCCCGGACGTTTCCGAATCGACTACTGAAAAGCGGATGCAACCAAATTCGGTCCAAGGTTATTGAGATGATATCTTCAGGGCGTGTTGCTCAACCCACGATGCACAACATCCGATCCGAAATCGAGAAGATATTCGCGAATAAGGAGTCAGTAAGGGAGATCGACGCCGTGAAGTTTGGCCCAAATAGCGGTAGGTATCGCCTGCAACCAACCGCCAGAATCTGTATCCGCAAAATGATGTCACGATACTGGGACAATTTCAGCCCTTTCGCCCTGGACCTGTGTGCCGGCGTCATGCGTCAGGGGATCTTTGTTGAGAAGATGTACAAGCTGGACTGGCTACATAGCCCCTCGGCAAGGTCAACGATGGAGCGACTACGGATCAAGTACAACCGCTTTGTCGAGATCATGGCATCCAACCCCAACCGTGTTGCGGTCCCCACACTTGACGTTGACCTCGCCTGGCACACTCACCAGTTGAGCCCGAACGCTTATTACCAATTTGTTGTTTCGAAAACAGGGAAATTTATTGACCATGACGACAAGATTGAAGAGGGGGCCCTCAGCCAGCACTTTGAGTGGACAAGCAAGGAATACCAGGATAAGTATGGTGAGGTATACAGCGAGTGTACTTGCTGGTACTGTGAATGTGAGTTGATGCTCCCCGGCACTGTTTGGCCCTTCCGTTTACTGACAATATTAGCCATTCGATCGTCTGTCATCAACCCTGTTGGCAAGGTGTTAGGCATTTCTACCCAGGAAAAGAGTAAGCCAATAACCTTTCTTCACTCAAGTTGGCCGTTTCTCACTACATCTAGTTGCCGAATCGTTCCACAGCTCAGGCGCGGCCAAGCTCTGTCCGCCCTCTAACTCAGCTCATATCTCGGCGCACAACTCTGTCAAGGCGAATATCGATCCCACGGTTTCTCGCTCGCTGAGCCGAACGGTTCAGGCCCACGTTTCCGAGCTCCAACGCAAGCGGCTCGATGCAGCCTACGCCAAGGCGCAAAAGCGGGCTGCGAAGAAGGGCCGTACCATCCCACCAAGGAAGGAGTATTACGACCACTGGGGCTACCCATACGCCTATTATGGCGCCTTCATGTATCCGATGTGGTGGACGCCGGGAATGTACTACGGTGCTTATCCTGGATATATGGCCGCCTGCGGCGGAGGATCAACCGGAGCCTGCGCGGCGGGGACCTGTGGAGGGGGTGTCGCAGCGGGGGCGTGTGGTGGGCCTGGCGGTACCGCAGGTGGTAACTGTGGGGGGTGTGGTGGAGGAGGCGGCTGCGGCGGAGGAGGCTGCGGCGGCGGGGGTAGCAGCGGCGGCGGTGGTGGCGGATGTGGAGGGGGTGGTGGAGGAGGTGGCTGTGGAGGTAGTTGATCGGATGATACAGGCCTGCAGCGGTTCGCGGACTACGTAGCGGCGGTGTCTTTCTACTTTCGAGCCTGATGCATGTATTTTGTTCCACTAGAGCGTGATGTTATTTGTCAAAGCTTGACTTGGAGTTTTCAGACCTCTCTCGCCTTGGGGGAGGCCTCGATTCGAGTTATGGGGACCCTGATCCTCGACATAAAGGCTCTGTTTGGATTGTGAGAGGCCTTAATTGCATTCTAGAGGCCGTTGGGGAATGCAACACGGCCCAAAACATCTGAATTTGCGGTCTTCCTCGAAACCGAGAAGGCATGCCGACATCGTAGGAATGCCTGATTGCATCTTGGAAGGCCTTGCTTGTATTGCAATGGCTCGTTCGGGGATGTGGTAAGACCTAAGACGTCATAATCAAGGCCTACCTTGGCATTGATAAAGCCTTCTCGACTCGCGAAAAGTTCTTATTTGCATTGCCAGACTGCTTTGTATGCATCATGGGAAGGCTTTATTTGCATTGTAAGAAGTCTGATTTGTCGTATAGAAGGCTCTGATTGTATTGGGCAAGATCATTGGGGGAGGTGACTAGGCCTAAAATGTCACAAATAGAGGCCTGCCTTGGAAGTAACGAGGCATTCTTGCATGGCGAGAAGCCCTAATTGTTTTGTAAGAGGCCTGTTTTGTAAGAGGCCCTTATTCACCCGGAAACAGGACACTAGGGAAGGTGGTAAGTAAGGCCTTACCCCTAAAGCTTAGCGGCCTGTCTCGACGGAAGAGGCGTTCTGCCCTGAGTTTGGATGTGTTTCTCTTGGATGCCTTCGTACGTAATACGTTTCCCAAGGCGTGCCATGCATGTTCATGGGTGTTCAACCCACAAAAAGGGGGTGGAGAGGGTGTCCACAACGGGACCCGAGGGCATGGAACGTTGGCAGCCTAGTGGGATCCCGTCTCTTGGCGCATTAGCGCCGCGACCGTGCCTGGGCACCGGCACATGTCACTAGAGTAATTCAAGTGGGGGTTTTGTTGGGGCGCATTCGAGCGTTGCTGACAGCCCGGAAACGAAAGTATCCGAGGGCAGTGGGTGGCAGAAATGGGGAGGAAACGCGGCCGAATCGGCTGGCGTGGTGCTGCGATGGCAAGGACCATGCAAGAGCTGGCGTCGGTCGCGGAGATCGGAGATGATGCACTGGGCAGCCATACAGTGCGGGGCAGCAGCAAGGGACGGCGCGCACCTTTGCTGTCAAAAGGCAGCCCCGCGCAGGTCGCGCACCAAAGGTTTGACGGCGACCCAGCGACGAGCCGCTCCCAGCTCTAAGATTCAGGCGCCCGTGGTCTGATCAAGATGTGACCCGAGGGAGCGGAACTGCAGCCATCAGGAGCGGCTGAATTGCGATTCCCCGGCGGCACGGTGCATTATCTTCATGTGCGGAGGTTTCGTTCCATCGACGAGACTCGCGCCCATTCGTCGGTGCGACCTCCCACCTGCGGGGACCGTGGCTCGTCCCATTCCCTCGGGTCCGGTGACGGGCACTGTGGACGCGGTGGGTGTGAGGATTGCGTACATCAGGACGACCAGGAGGATGGAATGTCACACAGAAGCTAATGCTGGGTTACACGTGTGCGACTTTTATTGAACCAACCGTCCGTCTCGCGCCCAATCCCGGCTGCGCAACAAATTGCGATGGTGATTGCTGATGCGGCACTGACCCAGCGCGGCGGATTTTGTATCTGGAAGAGGACTGGCGCGGCTTTTGATGCGTGATGAAAGTTGCTTGAACTGCAGGTGCGCAGGAGAACCGGTCTGTCGGTGCCCGTCTTCCTGCAAGCTGGAATCGAGACAGGCAGAATTGTATTACACTTAGGAACATTGAACGACGGGCTTTTCTCTCTTTCTAAGCGTGGGGGACGCGGAATATGCCGCGGTGTTGCGGTACGGCGCGGCAGGCAAACTGGAAATTGGGGAATTTGTGCGCGCCCTCATGGATCCATTTGTCTGTCACCGGGCGCTTGGTCCATTCTCCACTCCGAAAGGAACCCAGGACTGAGCTCCCGGGTCCCGCGCTGCGGCTTCCCGGAAGATGGAGGGGCAGCTTCCGAGTGTTGTTACTGGCGGAATGCTTCGCTGGCGAACACGATTTGCTGGAATTGACGTGCCTTGAGGAATCGCGACGTGTCGCGTTTTCCATCGGTTGTGTTGGACCTTTTTATTGCTTTTTTTCTGCTGTGGCGTTGAGGTGGAAGGTCTGCTGGCCGGTGTGGAAGCCGGGGAAGGCCCACGTCCAAGTCGGCTTCGTTGCCGTTCTCCCCACTGAGCGGTTCCCCTTTTGGACCCTGCTAGGCCCGCTAAGTCGTTTGGTTTCAGCTCCTTCACCTCGCCAGAGCTCCCGTGCCCTCCCCTACGCTAGCGCCTTCCCCAAATTACGGTACGGACGCCTCCCCGAAATGGCCCAAAGGGCACGGCCGTGCGGTTCCCCTCACGTCGACCCCTGTCCTGTGTGTGACTTTCTAGTGCAAGAAAGCCATCGTTCGCCCGTCGTTTTTCTTCTTGTCCATCGGCGCCCACCCCCTCTGGTCGTGACGTTTGGCATCCAGCCGCAACCATTCTCCCGTGTCGGGTTGGGGTTGCTCAATTGACCCAACACTGTGTTGCTGCCTTGTATCACATCGCACCACATCGCACCCGTCTGCTCCCGCTCGGCGCCTGCCCTGTCGTTCCCGCGCCCTTCTCCCGCCGCCGGGCCGAAAACAGTCCTTCCTAGAGGACTTGTCACCTTCGATCACGAAATCCCTTAAAACTCGACTCGATCCCCTCCCCTCCGTGCCATGTGAGCGGTCGTGCGCGCGCTGCCAACCGTACCACCATGGCAGCTTTCGATCCCATTCCTTTGTTCGGCATCGGCTTCGACCGCGATGTTACCATCCTCCTCGAGGAGGATAGCTCCAGGCGAGATTCTCCTTGTCCATCCGTCATTAGCTTGTCCCTAGGCGTCGACGAGCCCTGGTGAGTCGCCAATCTGTACCTCGGGACTGTTGCTCTCTGCGTCGAACCCATCTTGTTGACATAGGATTCAAGGGTGACACGCCTTCCTCTGTTCTCTCTCGCAACATCACAGGTTTCCGCTTTGAGACTGCTATCGCCGACATCCCTCCCAATCAACCCGCTTCTGGAGGATCGCTGCTTGCAACCGGGTACCGCGCCCAGTGGTCTGTTAGGGGGCAAATCACGCTATTGCGCATTCGACGATGACTGCGCCGGCTCCGATCTCAGCGATACCCTCCCTTTGGACCGATTCGCTAAGACATCCCAACGCCACGAGCAAATCGCCCTCGCTCTCGCCGGGACCGACTCCCGATGCCACCTACCGTACCAAGATTATGTACCATGCCCCGGGTCTGGCCCCGGATCGCCAGCCGTGAGCATCGCGACAGATTACATTCCTCCTGCTGCGCCCGTCTTCGTTGAACAATCGCGACCCGACCTGCCGCCTAGCATGACGCTTGCAGGCATCACCAGCGCGCCTCCACCGGTCAGCGTGAACAGCCCCTTGACACGTTACCTTGAGGACACAAGCCAGACGCACGAGTGGCTGGCCGTTGTCCTCGAACAGGACGCCACTCTCGATTCAGGACCGGCCGATGCGCAGGAGACGACACCCACCCGCCAGGATACTCCCACCTCGTCGATTACCCTCGATGGGGATGGCTCGATGTTTGGAGGCTTTCACCTTGCCATGCCCGCGGAAGGGTTGACGTCATCCACAACCAGGAGGCGCGAAGATGGTGACGAAGAAGAGTACACGACGGAGGATAATGCGAAAACATTGCAGGCACTATCTCATATGTATGTGCTTTTCAAGTTCCTTGCCCCAAGCCTCACCTATCTACACCTTCTAACTCCCTCGACAAAGCAGACGAGTACAACGTGAAGTGCGTATTGCCGCCAACGGGTACTGCCGCTGGAAGCGACCGATTCGAATGAGGCAGTCAGACTCGCCACCCCACAAGAGGGCCAGAACTGGCGACCCCGAAACATGATATCCCTCTCATTACTTACTTTCTTGTGTGAATTTGCTTCATTTTTTGGCTCGGAAGACATAGGGATTGAGTGTGCCGCCTGCGGTGGCAAGGCCGATCCAATAGCATTGCTAGCAGGTGTTTCAGCGACTTGCAAAAGATACCCACTATTCTTAGATATGGTGCTCAGGGGGGGGGTGTGATCTGGCGTTGCACCACGGGAAAGGAACCCCCATCGTTGGGCATGGGTAATTGGACGGGGGCCATTCATATTCTGGTACTAGGCAACATTTTGGGTCACCGGTTGGAGCGGAGAAATAACGATGGTCTGGTTGTGCGTTTGGCGTCTGTCACGGTTGATGTTCCAAGATACAACTTTGGATTTGTCTTGGTTCATGTGGGAATGTGTATCATTGACCAGTCCATGTGGATGGTCTATGAAATGAAATGAATCTTTACCGGTGTTTTTGATCGTTCTCATGCAGATTCTGTGAGTAGGTCCGTGTTTGAGGCTAACGGTACCTCGATGAGGCCGTCTGAGCCTGATGCTACGCCGGCGTCTCGGTGTTTAGCTGCTCCTAGACAGGAGAATGGCAACACCTCTCTTATCTGACTCTCCTTACGTCACCTTGATCCTGATTCGGTCACACCAGTAGACAATGGCAGCAATCGGGCTTCGCATCCGTTAGTCAATAGAACAACAGTGATATACGAGCTCACAGGTGAAACACCTTAGTATTAGGGTAACTTAATAACTATACCTAGCTAGACAGTAAGTATCTACAAAGTTCCTCAACAACAGACCTTTGATATACCGCCACCTTTGGGCCCATAATCACCTCCGACTACTCCTCGTCAACTTCGCAAATGGTTTCCATCCCAAAATGGCTCTCGCCGCCTTGAGTCGAGATAGCCTGGGGTCCCCGATACTCCTCCTTGATGCGCTTTCGGTTTCAAGGCACTCAGCCTCGAAAGAGCGGTCATTCCCCTCCACAATGGAGCAATGCTGGCTCAACGCCTCTGGGTAGAGGTGGTAGAGGTGGTTGAGTTCGTCTGCATTCAACGGCTTCGGGTAACCAGGAGGCGGCAGCTAACGGCAGAAGAACGCCGGGCATACAAACTCAAGGGTGAAAAGGCTCAGGAGGAGGGAACATCGGAAACACAGAATTTACAAATACTCGTGGTTGGTATTTATAGCGCACCTTTCCCTGAGAATGACACATATATGTGCATGATTAAGCGCAGCACATATATACGCACGAATTATTACAGCTCATGCCGTCCAAATCTTCCAGTGTAAAGACCCAAAACCGGGGTCGCCCAGCTGTTAAGCAAGGGAAGGACGCTAGGCATACAGGCTCACTGGTAAAGCACAGAAGGAGAAAGCAAGACAGTAAAAAGAGCCTAGATCTCACAACATCCTTGTTCATAGCGCAACTTGATAGGTATAGCAAAATAATAACTATCTATCTATACAAGTCCTCCTACAACGGACCCAAACATACAGCGGCGTTTCCGATCATTATTCCTCAGACTGTTCCTCCCTAACCTCTCAGATAGTGCTCATTCCGAGTTCCGCCCGGATCTGGTTCTCCGTCACAAGGCGCTCAGCCTTGAACGACGGGTCGTTTTCCTCCACAATGGAGCAATGTTGCTCCAGGGCCTCTGGAAAGCAATCATAAAACTAGTGGAGCTCATTTGCCCTAAGCGGTTTAGTCTTGCTGGCATTCGGGTGATACCAATACGCGACGCCATTCGAGGCAAGGATATAGAGGAGGCTGTCATTGCCAGGCACGGGGTATTCCTCCACAATTTCCTAGTCTGTGGTGACAGTACCCTTGCCGGCTTGGTAGACTTCGGAGGTCATCTTCGGCTGAGACGCGGGGGACTTGCAGTATTTTGTGCCGATGTCCATCGAGGTAATGATGGATGTAGAGGCATCGAGCCAGGCAGCTTCGTCGTTGCCGCTGGTGGTCTTATCCGCTGTGATAGGCTCGGACGGAAGGATGATTGGCTTCTGCTCGGCGGTGGCAACGGTTTCGGCAGGAATGGTTTGCTTCTCACGGTGCTTTGGCCTAATGAACGTAGTAACCGACGACGCGGCGATCATCCAGTCGTGCTCGCTGAGGTATGTAGTCGGTTGTTCCGTCGTGGTGGTCGCGGGGGTCGGGCCGATCAACTTTTGCTCAACGGCGGCATTCAGAGCCGGGGCGGTCTGTTCTTCCCGACGCATGGTGATCGGTCCCTCGTGGTGCCTGTTGCCCATGGATGCAATGACCGGCAAAGCGGCGCTCATCCAGCCGTCCTCGCTCATGTACTTGGAGGCGATCTCGAGGGTCGAGTTCACCGTCTTCCTCTCGGCGGCGACGTTGCTGACCGGTACTTGGAACCCCAGGAGGATGTAACCCGCGTTGATCCAAAAGTACCCAGTACCAAGTAGCTTGGTCTCGGGCTCAGAAGTCAGATTGCGAGCCGAGTCAATGACCGAGGTCGCCTGAGCATCGCCTCGCTTGGCACAGCCATCATCGAGTGTAATGACCAACGTCCTCTGGATGTCGCAGACGCCTCCAGCCGCAGTGTTGTGAAGAATTCCATCATGACCATCAAGGCCTACAATCCCCTCGTGTAGCTCATTGCGCTTCTCGACAGAATGAGCCTCCAGTTCCAAAATCTTCTCCGATCCAAGTCATTTGGTAGGAGGAGAAGAGACCGGGACGATTTCTTCAACATCGGTATTGATCTCGGTGTTTGGGGTATCGGGGCGCTTGACATCGGAGGAAATGGTGCCTTTTCCGGATGAGATGCCGGAACTCAGGGAAGAGCTACCCGAGTGTGGGACGGAATGCGCCAGGTCGATGTTTTTCGCGTGTGATGTCGCGTCGATGTGTACAGAAGCTGCTGCACCATGGTGGTCGATCTGCGTCGCGTGGTGTGGGTCGCAGTCGTCAAGATTGTCTAATTCTAGAGGAGGGGAACTATTAGCAACACCGAGCAAAAATAGTTTGTCTCCGTCAAATTGGGAGAACAATAAGCTGGGTGAGATGGAGCCGATTCGGGACAAAGAGTGGGAGTGATGCAGAGCAGTTGTTGAAGGGGATTTGAGCCAATCAGGGTTGAGAAGGGCCAGTGAGTGACACGAATGAACCGTTGCGGGGATCATCGGGCCAATGAGGTTGGGCTTTGGGGACAGGGCATGACTTACTCATGATGCTGCGGACAACAGAATACGCGGCGACGGCGCCGAGTGTCATAGCTACAGCGCTGCTCGTAGATTGATGGCTAGCGATGAGTGTCAATGGTTGATGTCGAATAGCAAGCAGTAAGGTATGATGATGAGTCGTGCAGGCTGGGGCGGGGCGGGCATGAGGCGCGAACCGAGAGATTTGATTTTGAAAAGAGTGCAGATGCGGGTATTGAACGGATGAGGCTTACATCGCCATTATGAATGACAATTGCGGGAGTGACTCGATGAGAGTCGCGTTCGCGTCGTGTGCGGCTAGATTAATAGGACAGCACTCGGAAGAGTAGAGCAAGGCAGTCGCAAGATATCAGTGCGTAAAGGATGTTGAGATGAATCTCAATCGCGGGATAGAATGATTACCATTAAGATGGTAGATGAGTACACAGGTAGAGAGATAGAAAGGGATTTGCGAATTCGGGAATGCTCTTGCTGTGGTGTAGGAAGGAAGGAGTGTTTACGGATGGCGGGGCAGGCGGGGCGGAAATTCATGAACAGGAAAAGTGGGGCACGACTCTACAACCACGACGACCATCAGCCAGGCGCACGCTCGCAGTGCCTCCGCCGAGCACCCGGCCCGTGCCTATGCCTCTGTAGCTAGGTATTCTGTAAGCTGCTCTTGGGATTGAAACGGGCCGCATGGTTTCATGGGACGAGGTTAGGTATCTAATCAGCCTTGAACACGGGCCATTTTTCGATCTCAACATCAATGATCATGCCAAAGCGCCGCCCGCACAGGACTCCATGCGTCTAAAATGCAGAGAGAATACACTGCCAGAGGAACATGAAAAACGGCCGCTCTGCTTCTGAAATCCATCCAGTGAACTTTTTGTGAGAGACAAGATCACGCACGAAATCCCAGCACAGGGGAACAAGAGACGTGTGAAACGAATCAAAAAGCCGTCCACTTCCATGGGGCATCTTCAGCGCCGATGGCTGCATGTACCTCTACTACTACAGCAGGACAGCAAGGAATGCAAATACATCTACAACTGGCCATCTTCCCGCCCTGAACCGGAAATTCCTCGGTCAGTTCCCGTGAATGATCCATCGTGCTCTGCAGCTCTCTGGGATTCTTCCATTTACCCCGCGAGACGCTCCTCGCGAGATATTCGGAGCGAATGGAATTAGCGCTGTGCTTGATCGCTCGGGAGTCGATTCTTGGTGAAGATGCTCGGATGAATCAGCCTCCGGTGATCGTGGCTTCCGGAACGGGAAATTGTTCGGCACCGGCGGTCGCACTCGGCTCAGCAGCTGTGGGTATGTCGTGCTAGGTATTGGAAATCTCAGCATCCGCACCGGGGTGTTCGTCGGATGTCGCATCATTCGTTTCGTCATTCTCATGGTCGTCAACCGGAGTCGCGGAAGCGTTGTCGTCCTGATCATGTTCAGAATCTGCAGCAGAAAAATGGTTGGCAATGTCAATCTTGATGAAAGAAACGGGGCTGAATGGGCCGGATTTTCGGATCACTAGCTCCTCCTGCCCACTTGCCCTCACTACGAGGCGGAGTGTGGGGTTCGTGAAATCTGCCTGGATCTTGAGATACTCTGTGTTTCTGAAAGGCTCGCCGCCGAGCTTGCTTGCTCATGGAGGCGTCATGGCTCTGAATCTTTAAGAGGTTCGTGCTAGAGGGGGAAGGAGAGCATATATTGGCGTGCATAAATGGAATAAGAGCCATCACCTGACGCACCTTGATTTTTACTTACCCGTCTCTCCTCGATACCATGCCGGCATTCCACTACCAAATGTGGAAATTTACATCAAGTGGGAAGGGCGAGGGAGCCAAATATATGGATAGGACTATCATTACAATTCAGAGGAGGGCCGCAAACAGGTACACAGAGCGAGTCACCAACACTATTCATACAGTAATAACAAACAATTAAAAGGCAACTTGCTAGTAAATTTGCATAGCCATCCTATATGACTGTGTCTGACAAGGGATGAGAGCTCAAGATGCTACTGCATCTAATCCACTTGAATCTGAGTCTAGGTCTGACCAATGGTCAGCATCAGGATAGTAGGTGAGATCATCGGGCCAAAGACTGTACCCTTCTGTGTCGGTAACCATAATATCCGGTCCGATCCCGTAGTCGACGGTGCTCCTCTTCTTGAAGAGACCCCAAGAGCTAGGCGCGAGGTGGTCTGATGAGCCCCTCCGTCCGGGCGAATTCGTGCTCGCATCCAACAGATCATATTGATCGCTAGAGCTGGAGCTGTGCTGATATAGTGTGGTGTTGGAAGAGAGATGGACTACTCCGGGATAGGAATAGTGGGCAACGGGGCCTCTAGCAATAGCACCCGCTGCTGCTGTCTTTTGTCCCAATCCATCGCTCCGAGTCTCGCCTGGGTGTTTAGCTCCGATCGCTGCATTGGGGTCATCGGTACGCTCGGTGCGCGTTTGGCCTTCGTCTTCCTGCGGAACATGCACGGATTTGCTGCCTGTTTGGGTTTCCGTCTCGAAACTGGATGCTGGCCATAGACAACCAATGCACTGATCAACGCTGTTAGGCCCCTCTTCATCTGTTCCATCTTCGAAAAAGATGGTGAGATCGTACTTAGCCTGTGTAGGGAGGTCGTTCTTCACAACGTCATCAACATTGGTGATATTGACATTATTGACATCGGCAGCCTTACCCCTGTCACTCACGGAGCCAATATCTGATGGTTTCTCCTCGCCAGGGACTACCGAGAGGGTGGGGTCCGGATCGCTCTTGTTCGACTCATCATCTGAGCCGAGGGACAAAACCGAGAGAGGAAGTTGAAGATCCTGAGTAAAATCCTCAACGGGTGCAACACCTGGTTTCAACAAGGCATCATCTTGGCTGTAGACGGAGGACGAAGTAGTGTCCTGGCTGTCAATCAGAGCTTCATTATTGGTGACAACTTGTTCCCTGGCCATCTCTTCAGACTTGACTTTGTCGGTGCCGCAAAAAGGACCGGTAGCTTGGTGATGCGTAAGGTTATCGTCAATCGGGCCGAGAAGGATGGAATTGAAAACGTGAAGACCGTAGGCATCGTCATCCATCCTTTTATTGCCCTCAGCCGAACGAGGCGCTTTGTTAACCGCTTGTTCGTCTTGTTCAGCGGCAGAGCCTTTGTCGTCATCCGCCTGAAATGTTCCAAAGATGCTGTAAACAATGGCATAGTACTCGCGGGGCAAGTCTCCCCCGCTTTCAAGAACCGGAGCATTAGAGAGGACTGCGCTCAGCCTAGAGCTGAGAGAGTTCGCGAAGCTTCCCTCTGGGATAGAAGATGTGTCCGCTACCGGGCTGTTTTCTCCGGTGACGGCAAGGCTGTTCGCAGGCGCGGGGAGGAGCACCGGGAGGTCGACGTCGCTGTCACGGGGCTAAGGCCCCAAAGTGGGTCTGGGCTGAGAGCCCAGACCACCGCTCCCATGGAGGCGGGTCTCCGCCTATATAGCTGCGCTCCGCGCAGCTCCTGTATCTACTCTTGATCTTCTTCTTCATAGAAACCATAATCGATTCAGTCACCAAGTAACGGTATCCACCTTACTCGGCCCCTCACAGTCGCTGTAGGAACTGCCGATAGAGTTCGTGGTCGCTGAAGTAGCAATGGTTGCCGCAGTAATGTTGGTGCTAATACTAGTCGCCAAGGTCGCAGTAGTAGCCGAGGTCACGTTGGTGCCAGTCGAAGTGTTCCGGTCGCTCTCAGTGGCAGTGGAACTTTTGCTGTCGATACATGTAGGGACATCAGCGACAGCAGGGACATCGGGGATGACAGGGAAATCGGTGACAGCTGGGACAGTGGGAGCCGCATGAATAAATATCGTCGGAATGACTGGCGCGGCTTCGGCCTCGGAAAAAGCTCTTAGCTGACGGACTCGGGGGTTTATGATCATTGCGTGGATGACAGGACTTTGGTCCTGTCCTGGGATATCGGCAGAGTTGTGGTCAACATGGTCGCTGATGGCAGGGCCCTCCTTTGACAACAGCGTGAATGTTTGCTGAATCTTGTCCGCGGGACGCTTCTTCCATCGCATGGTGAGTCCTCTCTTGGCGACCGTGTCGGTGGCCGTGTCGCCACGAACTCCCTCCGAGTCGGAGCTGGGCATGTTGATGAGAGCCTTGAAAACCTTCTTGATGGTATCGCGCTTGTTCGATGAGGGGTCGGCTTTTGACTTGTCCGGGCGGAACATGTCCTTGATCATGGCACGCTTGCCCGTGGCGGGATTCGAGGATGTGCTCAAGCTCTCGAGGCGAAACGCCTTCTTCAGCGTCCCGCGAAAGCTACGGCGCGCAGTCGGTTCATTCGGGGCCATGTTCTGGGAGGCTGAGAGATGCAATTCAGCGACCTAAGTTGCCTCACAAAACACTTGCACAGGACTTGGAGTTTACATACCCTCACGCTTTGCGACGGCTGAAGCCTCGCGTTTGCGTTGGTATGCCTCCGCTAGGTATCGACCGGTGGCATAACTATAGGTCCTGTGGATGAGGGTTAGCAACCTCGAAGAGCAAGTGAGCAGGCACATGAAGCCACTCACTCCATGATCGCAAATGATTGCGGAAGTGGTCTCTGGTGAGACGATAGAGAGGGTCAAAGAAAGTCAACACTCGTGATGAGAGAATACGGATCGTCGAATCAAAAAGGTTCTGTAGAATTCGCAGATCAAGAATCGTGATGACTTGGTGGGAGGAGGAAGGAAGGACCTTGGGGGAATTCCTGGGAAGGCGCGAAGATAAGGTGGGGGTGGTCGGCGCTGAGGCACTCAGGCCGCTCGCGACACGGACCCACTTTTCCGCGTTTGCAACTCCGCGACTTCGATGGTCTCTCCGGGACAACCACACCAGAACGGCGAATGGCGTGGGCAGTAGGTGGTGCTTTGTACTACTATATTATGAAATTTGCCGCTCTCAATCCAAAATATGTGTCCCTCGCCTCACGCTTTGATCTTGATGATGGGTTGATCGGTGTAAGTGATTGGTCGGAGTGATTGGTGTAAGTGATTGGCTGAGAACAGGGGACGGCTTTAAATGCCCCAAGGAACTTCTGCTTGCTATCTACCTGCCCAGTGATCTGCGGACTCCCTGAATTGCCCATTCTTTGAGTTTCTGGGCTCCGTTTGGAAATAGGGGAGCATTGAGCTATGTCGTATCTCTCTGCGCATTCGGACCGTCTTGCAAGCAGCGCAGCGGGAGACATCCATCGGGCTAGGGAATGGACTCAGTTTACGAAGATACATCAATGAAATCACAGATGCGTAGCTTGGGGAACCTGTCATGCCGGCAATGAATCGGAGTCTATATTCGCTCAACGATATTAAATCATGCCTGACCAAAATGACTACCTACAATACTCAAATCAACGAGCCGCCGCTGCTAGCGATCCGGGTATCGGTATGTGATTAACGGAAAAAATGCCACAACTCCAACAAAATGATCCCAAACATAGAAATACTACAACACCAAAAACCTCCCAAACGATGCTCCCAAAAATATAAAAAAAGGTCCAGCCCGGGCCCAAGAAATGCCATAACCCAGATATATGCCCGCGAATCCGTCAACCGAGTCGTGAACCGACATCTCTCCGGAGTGGCACAGCCATATCCTGCACGGTTATCCCGGAACTGCGCCATGCTGACATAAAATGATAACTGGTGGAGGGCCCAATGCTTCGGTTGTCCCTCCCTCTTGAGAGACTGCTCATGTGTGGTGCCGAAACAGCGAGTCTGGTCGACAAAGTGTGTGAGTGCCTGATGAAGCTCCATTTCATCTAATCAACTACACGTTGTCCTCACCGAGAGCCTTAACCACCGTCTTGGCGACTTCGTCATAATGTTTGGAGAAAATGAGCACGTCCTCTGATGTAAATGCTGCGAATTCATTTGTCTCGGGATTGTTGTAATACATCTAGCCGTCGTTCCCAAGACAATACTGAAGGCCCAGATTCCCTGGGACAGGAAGCGCCTCAGCAACCTCCCAGATGATAAAAGCCTCCTTGAACTGGTGAGAGCCGTCGTCCCGCAGGGAGGCAAAATATTCCGGGGTGATATGGGAGACCGAGAATATCCTCTCAACCGTGGCGCTGGCGCTTCCATTTTCATCGGAAGTTGGGGTATGCTCGCTGTCGTTTTGCTGGGCGGGGGCGTCGAACGTCATTGAAACAGGACGATTCTCGTTGTTGAAGCTATCTGATCCTACCGGGAGATACTTGTTCAAGACAGGACAGAACTCGTAACCGTCGATAGAGTCGCCAAAGGTGAAGGCGCAATTCTTATTTCCATTGCTGGGATTCAGAATACTAGCTTCTAGGGTCTCATGCTTGTGATCGTCCTCCAACTTCGTGTGGGCAGCGGTGCTTCTGATGGCATCCTGAAGAAGCCTTCGATCCGAGCTTTGCTTTTCATCCTCGGCCCGGACGATTGCGTTGGCGAAATTGTCCACACGCAGATACTGCTCCCAGGTCCAGTCATAAACGCTCGAGACGGCGATGTTTCCATCGTGACCGAGATCAGGGAGGTCGTTACCGGAAACAAATACAGACTGATGTGGATTGAAAGTAGCCTCGGGGATATCAGTGGAGTCCATCATCTCACTGATATCAATGCAGCTCATCGCCTCGTTACTTGCAATGCTAGGGGTATCTGAGAGGGATGCACGGTCATACTCGACAGCGTTGACTTGCGGCTGATTAAGAAGAATGGAGGCCTCAATGAAGCTCATAGCTTCGTTACTCATGATACTGGGCGTATCGGAAATCGACAACCGGCCATGCTCAACTGCGTTGGTGGCTTCGGGCTCAATGTGAAGGACGGAGGCCTCGATGAAGCTCAATGCTTCATTGCTGACAATCGACAGGGTATCGGACAACGAGAACTGGTCGAATTCGATAGTCTCGTGGCTTGCTTCATCTTCATCATCATCATAGAGGTCAAGGACCTCCTCGTTGACGGACATGGCGCCATCAATGGTTCCGTTCAAGCCGAAGGCCGCGAACTCGCCAAATGTCCTGCGGCTTCCCTTCTGGTCATGGATGGCAGATCGAGTCTCAACCACGAGAGGCAGGTCGTCGGGAGTGGCAGATAGCGGCTCCTTGGCTAATGCATTCGGAACCTCGTTGAGGGATGCATATTGCCCTCTAATCCAAGTGGGGCACCCGTCATCCTCCTGGCTTGCAATCCGACGAGGGATGCTGCCGCCAGCCGCTCTCGGAGACCCTTCTGATGAGGTTGTATCGGCACGGCTGTCGGATGAGGAAACCTTGGACGCCACTGATGTGGTCGTGCTGCCTGAGATCGATCGAGGTGCGGGTTCGGCAACGAAGACTGGGGACGACTCAAAGATTGAGCCGTAATGCGCTGAGTCAAGTGGGGCGCATTCGGGTTGTCTGGTTCGCTGCTGAATGGTGATGATCTCGAGCTGATCAACAGCCGTCGCAGGGGATGATCTGCTATTGATGCTTGTCGCGTCGATCTTCGGCGCGGCAGGCTCGGACTTGAGGACGACAGGCTCAGGGTTGGACTTGTGACTGCGCTTCCAAAATGGCAGGCGCGGCGCCTGCTTCGGCTTGTTCCTCGAGCCAGAAGTTGCAAGTTTAGAGGGAAGCTGCTTCTTGAGTCTATTCCGAGGTGGAACAGTGTGATTCCCTGGATTCGGTTGCTTCGTGGGCCCAGAGATCAGTTGTCTCTTGAGTCCGTTGCATAGTGAAGCCGTGGTCGTCTCAGAATGCTGCTGCTTCGTCGGCTCGGAGAGAACATTAGGGAGCTTCTTGAGTTTATTACGTGACGCCGATGTCGAGTTCTCAGGGTCGGACTGTTTCTTCGCGTGCTTGTTATTCGGAGCATTGACTCGGGAGGGGAACGCCCTGCTGAGCCGTTCTCGGAAACCGGCGAGCGCAGACGGGTTCTTGCCACGTTGGGTGTCTGGAGACCAGTCAGTTTCTGCAACCCGCGCCAGGAACTCAAGCTGTGGGAGCTGCATACCAAGCGTCTGATTCATATGGTGTTGAGCAGATACGGTGGCTGCAGCAGCAAAATGCTGAGCAGCGGAAATCGGGACGAGACTGTTTTGACCGGGTCAACATGACGATCGATGATGAGCGAACTGCGGGCGATAAACTCACTAATCCATCTTCCAGATGGACGGGAGGGACAAGTCAATTGCCCAGATTGAGGAGATGATGGCGGTAAAACAACAACGCGGAAGGTGCGAGTCGTCGTTGTGCTACCAGAGCACAAGGTATGGTCCCGTCGATCAGGAAAAGCAATACCGAGAAAGAAAAGAGTAAGGTACACAGCACGAGAATAGAAAGTGCAATGTACGAAGAGAAAACCAAATATCAGGAGAGTTCATGATCACAAGTCAATTCTGATGGTGGTGGTCGAGGAAGGAAGGGACAGGACCGCTGGCGGCTTGGAGTGGTCCCAAGACACCAGGAAAGAGTGGGGCTGCTGGCGACGACCACCCTCAATCATTTCACCTCAATCACATGCGACAAGCCCGGGGCCGTACGCTCCAGAGACTCAAGACATCGGATGATTAGCTAGTTTTGGCCAGATGCGCAAGGTAGAAATCGTGGATTTTCACGAAAAAGGGCGTCAACAAAACGCGTCCAGAGGCTCAAGACAACTCAACTGGATGCACGGTCAGCGGGGATTGGTCAGTGCAACTGCCCAGCTTCGTCGTTGCTGGCTCGATGCTACCTACCCTCACTGCGGGGGCTCGCTCGCTCTGCGGCACCGCAACAGATTGCCCGCGCGCCAAAGGCTGATTGAGAATTAGCGGCCGATGTCCGGAATTGTGACACGGCAGAGAACCAGAAGACTCAAGATGCAGTCGTCAGAACCTGCTGTGAGGCATCTCACCGCTAACCCATCACCGCCTAGCAATCTCCAATCGTAGATGAAATGAGCCCATGTCTTGAGGTTTGACGAGCAGCGCAGGCGCCGTAGAAAGCCCCCATTCGAGAGCCCTGTGTCTACTCCCGTACTCAGAGGACATAGGCTCTTCCTGCGTTAGCTGGGCGCCGTTAGGTACGGTGAGCACTGCTGTACCAACAATCAGCATGCCTTATTGCTGCGCCTCTGCGTTTCCTGTCTTCGACGTCTCGAAGGCCGAATCTTCCGCCCTCTCCCAGGAACCAATACAAAGGAAAAGGAACAGGGGATAGTTCTTGGTCACTCTTGAAGCACAGGAGAAGGTATCAATAGGTGCCTATTTGCAAAGCAGTTGTCACGAGTCCAAGATAGCTTCGTTAGCCGTTGGTGGCAGTGGTACCTAATGTCCATCAGCATCTATCCCCAAATGCCATCGGAATACTCATCAGCTTCATGATACTAAGAAATATGACAAAAGAAAGCAAAAAGACAAAATCATAATACACAGCAAGTCCTAAACCCCTGTTTTCCTTACAAGTATCACCGAAATGAACCGTCGATACTAGCCCAAGACTTCCCGTCACTGACTGAATACAACACGATACATCTCCGACCCGTCGGGTGCCCTTTCAGGTCTGTCAAAAACCCGCCCAATCTCCAACCCCAACTCTCAACAAGAAAGCTAAAATATTCCTCGGCAGCGTGATTTTGGAGAGGCCAGCTCGTCATCGCCCTTGAGAAGGTCACCAGCCTGAGCCCCATCACAACCCGTTGGGATAGTACAAACTCAAAAACACTTCCAAATCCAACTCCCTTACCTCCGCGAGGCGATGGGTTTTTCTCTCCTGCCAGTACAAGGCCCCATCGTTCCCCAGCACATACTCCAAACCCAGCTCTCTCATCTCCGGCGAAGCCTGATAGGTCTTCACGACCCTCTAGATAACGAGAGACGCCTTGGGTGAGGAGTTGTACAGGTCCTTCACGATCCAGCGTACGCGTAGCTTTTGGGGCCGTTTCTTGGCCTCGAAGATGTAGTCGAGCTCTGCACGGAGACGATCGACTTGGTGGTTAATTGTGGTGCCGCAGGAGCTGCTGTCCGAAAACAAACTTCCGTCTGAGACCTTGCGAAGGGGGGATGGAAACTCGGGTGTTCCGTCCGATGAGCTGGCGAGTAGACCGTGGCGGAGTACGGTGCCACATGAGCTACTGCGTGAGCCAGCGTGAGGGAGGTTTGAGGGCTGGTATGATGTGTCTGGGGACCGGCGAAAGGGGGATGAGACGGTGCGTGGGGTGTTCGAGGGTAGATAGCGCTCCTATTGCTTGTTGAATACCCTGGACACGGAAATATGGTCATGGTCGTGGAGATCGAGAGCGGATAGCGTGTGTTTGCGCGCAGGAGTGCTGGCGCCTTCTAGCTCGAAATCGAGGATGCCTGCGCTCGTGAAACTCATATCCTCAGCGCTGAAAGTCGAGGTGTCAAAGATCGGTTGCGACTCTCCTCCAGCTTCTTCAAGAATGGCTCTCTTGTCACCCGCGATGGTGTTGGCTGGAATGTAGCTCATCTCCTCGGCGCCTGCCGCTGAGGGCGTGTTGTTGTCTGAATGGGGGCAATGCTCAGTCCAGGAGATACTGGAGTATCTCCTCTTGGCCTTCGTAGCAACGATATCGATGAACGTGATTCGCTTGGCAGACAGGATCGAGGATGTATTCATGAGCGGCTCACTGTGAACAAAAGTGACTTCAGGCTTGTCATGCTCTTCTTGATCGATCACGGGCTCGTCTGCCTTGCCTGCAATAATCAGGTGCTGAGTCTTGTGCAGCGCGTTCCGAGACGTGAACGACGCAAAGATGTCTGCGGCGTCACACACGATCGGGGCTGTGCTACTCTCATTCCCGCGTCTGTGTCGGCTGATATGTTTGTCATCGCTGCGGCTGCCGGGGTTGAAGAAGATGCCCCGATGAGCACCTCTCGGGGTCATGGACAAGTTGCGGTTCCGGCTGGCGATAAATGATGTGAAAGGGCTGATCGTCTCGAGTGTTGTCGGGTAAGTTCCACCTGGAAGAGCAGAATCGGGTAGGGCAAGTTCGTCGGGGATATTCTTTGTATCTGCGGATGCTCCAATGCTGCGAACCGATGGGGTGATGCGATGCTCGCTGACCGCGGACTGAGATTCGGGATGCTCCGTGGGGTCGTAAAGGATGGGCGGATCCGCGTCGGTCCTTACACCTTTCAGGCTTGGTGATGCAACTGGGTCTTGCTCGATGATGCTGCTCTGGAAAGCACTGCTGCTCTGGGAAACATTTCTGCTCCTGCGTCCCAATATGGACAGTCGGCTCAAGCTCGTCTTCTGCTTTGGTCTGGGCTGCGCAATAGGCTGCTTGTACCTTGATAGCCTCCAGAGGGTATTACTGATCCGTCTGCGAAGGCTGAGATGGCTGCCATCGGAAGTGTCGTATCTAATTCGAAGGCGTCGTGTTAGCAGATTGATCCCATCGAGTCAATCACGGCGATGGGAGGAGGAGAGACTTACTGCTCCATCGTCGCCACGAAGAAAAATTATGCCTATCAAAGCCAATCAGAACCGCGATGTAGAGCCGCGATGTGGAGCCGTGAGGTAGAGTCGTGATGCTGAATGATGGTGATGACTGAGGTACGCGCTAGGCGACTGAAAAGACTGGAACGATCGTTGCGTTACCCTTCGGGGAGCAGAAAAAAAACCACTCACAGAGCAGTAAAATGACAAATGAGATAACAGCCGTGCGATTGAAGCGTCAGTCAAAATGGCGTCCTTCATCCAAGACTGAGCGCAGAGTTTGTGTCTTGGGAAGGAAGGAAGAGGAGTTGCGACTTGTGCTGCGAAATGCGGGGGCCTCTCAAGACTCAAGGAAAGAGTGGGGCTGCTCAAGACACTCCACCACACAACCAGCGACAACGTCAGACATCAGTCTCGTGCAGTTGCAAAACCATTCAGCAGCATGCAATGAAACAAAAATATTCTCGCAATGCTAACCTACATAAAATTGCTCGAACTGCAGCTGAAAAAAAATCCGCGCCTGCTTCTTGCTGCCCGATGTGTGGGGCTCCCTCACACGGGACAGGTGGGGCACCCGCCTGCGTGTCAACTCCGATTATACTTGGAAGCCCCAGAGCGCCGGCTGAAAATCACTCGTCCCGTAGATAGTAGCTCTGAAAGACGATTGGGACTCGGCATTAAAGCGTCATGGGCGTGTTGTTTCCCATGAGCGCCAGCCTGAAGCTGCCGTGGTGGATAAAATATGGGCCAGGTGCGCTGGCTCTGGAAGACGAATATGAGTGTTCTGTCGAGGAGAAGCAGGAATGCAAATGAGGTGACTTACATCAATTTTGGAGGCACCCGCGTGTCGTTTCAATGAGTCAGTTTATGCTGTCCTTGGGAAGCTCCTGTCTAGGTGTTGGCCCCGTCGATCAACCTCGAGGACGGCGACCTCTAGCCTTGTGGAAACTCATTGGCAACGCCCTTCATGTCTCAGAGCGGCGGCGCTGAGTAATTTGACAGAACGGAACCCAGAGCGGGCGTAGCCTGTCAAAATAGGAAACCTCGTTCTCATTTGCGGTGTCGGTAAGCATGGCTTGGGATGGTGCTAATGCAGCGTTTCGTGTTTCCCTTGCCTTCCTGAGAGCAAATGTCTCGAGTCCATAGGTAGCCCAAGCTCAACCGTAAATCTTGAACCTCTTCACACCCTCCAGAACAGTGAAGACCTGTCCAGAGGCGGGGTTGTTGTTGTCCGGCTCCCCAATGGCATCGGGGCTGCCGGTGCGATCCCAGGGGAAGCAACGTCACCCAAGAGCTCTTTGATCCGGCCAAATATCTCCCCCTCGTCAGACCTAGGCGCACCCTTCTCAAGGGAGCGCTCCCCATCCACTTCCTTGATCGGGGTAAGATCAGGTATGAACCTCCCCAACTTGAACAGACGGTAATCCTTGTTCTCGGCGTTGTCCCCAATAACAGGCCTCACTGGCAGGACCTCTTCCTTAATATCAGTTGACACAGACAGATCATTGCTCGTGTCACCCCCACCCCCCCACTACTTGTCGACAACCTCCCAATCGCCTCATACATACCCTTCATCAAATCCCCCACCTCCAACAACAACCTCTGATGCGGCTCCAGCCCCTCCCGCTCAATAGGCGTGATCGATGACACGGGACTCACATCCCCACCTGGCATCTGCTCCTCCCAAATCTCACTATTCAAATTCAGCGGTGTGACATCGCCGTCGTATTCAAAGTCGAGCACGCTGGCGCACTCGCTGCGGTGATCGGGGAAGGGAACGACCTTCCTGTAAACCCCGGTAGGCACACGGGTGTAGTTGACTTCCTCGGCTACGGTGGTGTCGTAGGGGGAGTCTAGGTCGATGAGGTCTGAGGATGATGATGAGAAGGTGGTTGCGGCCGAGGGTGTTGCGCTCTCGGTATCGACAAGGGATTCATGTTTCTCCAAGTTCGGCTGGGTCGTTTCCTCTGGCCTGTCGGTGCTCTTGGTGCATGGTTCGGTGCTCTGAGGATTCGTATGCCAAGGCGACTAATCAAAGAAATCGGTAGCACTCTCCTGCTGCTTGACTGGTTCTGCCTCGGGGACGGTAATGCCCTCGATGGATTCCAATGAGTTGGTAAACTTTTCCCAGAAGAATGGCTCGGATATTCTGGGCGGCCACTTTGAGTTTCGCCCCTTGCTGCCTTGCGGCGGAAGAGCTTCTTGATCTTTCGCCGCAAACCGAGATGATTCTTCGTTCGTTCGCAGGGCTGGGCCTCTGGAGGTGAGTTAGCTCCGCCTACCTCGGCCCATAGGCAGCGCAGGCTCGGGTCAAGGGCATGAGAGCATACCGACATTGGCACGGCAGCGGGCGGCCACGACAGCAGCCGCCACGGAAGCCAGAGACTGGCGGCAGTAAGAAGAGCCACGCTGTGGTAGGGATTTGGATTAGCTTCTTCGTGAGGCTCAGCCGGCACGGCTCAGAGCAGTGAGGACCTACCGCTCCATGGTCGTGTGTTGAATGAGGCACAGGGAACAACGCAATTGTTCGAGCTGCCCTAAAAGGGCGATGAAAAACGGGTAGGAGTCGTCAGAGAGCAGGCGGTCTTTGAGATGAAGGAAATGCCTGCGAAACTGATAAAAAAGACAAGGGAAAATGGAAAAGCGGATTCGAGCGACAGTAAGTCAGGGTTGCTCCTTGTACTGCTGCAGAGTGCCGCCTGGCGTTTTGCAGATGGGCAGGAGCAGCGTTTGAGCTGCGAGTGTCGGGGGGATTTAAGCAGCGATGGCTCAAGGAAAAGTGGGACACATCACGACCACTCAGCACCTTACTAAATAGATGAAATCGAACTGGAATCGCCTCGCCCGGTGTTGCAATTTCTTTTCTGTGAGATATAGGGGCTTAACTAAAACGTTATTAGCCTTGTCGCCGCGAAACACGAGTTTTGCTGCATCAGATGATGGTCACGGTATAAAGGGCAGAGCCCGAGCCCTTTGTGATAATCCTACAGTTTCGTACAGTGTCGGTGTCGGCCGAGAGTCCCTGGACAAAGATTGAGTCCTGTATAACCCCAAAGTCTGTCACAAGATCCGTCGACCGGTTCTTCAAGCAATTGGCGACTCAATCAATCGGTCCCAACGCAGGCAGATCGTGAGCCCTCTTCTCCTGCCAGTCTGAGAATATGCCTGAAGAGCCAGGTGACCAAAGACGTATCATTCCTCCCGTCATTCAAGTTCAATATCATTGTTTCTCCCATTCATTCAATATCGTCGCCATTGCCAGTCAGGGTGCATGGCGGCATCTTCGAAGGGGGTGGCTTCCACAGTCGAAGAAAGGAGTCCCTCGACTCTGGGAGGAAACATGGAGGAAGAATATGTCGCACGATGGCAAAAGAAATCCTTAGCCCTTTAAAGGCCACACCACCATATATAGGTTGCCACAGAATCATTCATTACGTAGCTGTTTTGTCAGAATATCAAGCAAGGCCTGGATTTGAACATTCGAGGCCTTGGCCGTGACATAAGAGGCTTTGATCACATTAAAAGATGTCTCAATCACATTGAATGGGCAGTTGTAGAATCCCAGCAGGCTTCTCAAGACAATGAGAAGGCCTGTCACATCAAAATTAACGAGCTAATATAACTACATCTAATCCTCTTCGCTGGGCTCGTCCTCCTCAAGAATCGACTCGAGGCCGAAAGGTGTCTCCTCAATAGGCGCGTGGGGGCCGTTAAGAAGGGTGCCGAAGAAGCTGCCCAGGCCAGAAGGGATGACCAAAAAGGCGTTCAAAGTGAGAACGGCACCCCCCAACGCACTGCCCGCAGGGCCTTCGTCGTCCTCCTCAACCTCTTCAATAACCAGGCTAAGGCCTTCGTCGGAGAAGGAAATGGTTTCTTCAGACACATTATCGGCCTTGACGCTGTCTTCGGAAGCCTTGGAGGTAGAGGGGAGGGCGTGCGCGTCGTCGGGTGAGACGAAGATCATGGCCGGGACACGCCTTAGCTTGGGAGTCGAGGGGCCTGCGGAGCTGGGAGGGGGGCTGTTCGTGTCCTGGCCGAGGCGTGCGAGGCGGGCATTCTTGCGTCGCTTCCGTAGCCTATATTCGGCACTGTACCGCCAGAAGCACTACCGATATCGCTAGCAGCCCTTCAATAGATGTCAGCAGGGGTTCTGTACATAGATTATGAGATATTCCATGTGAAAATGTAAGTAGAGTAGGTAAGTAAGTACATGTAACTATAAGAAACTCCAACTTTCACAGTCTTGACCAACATTGTTGAGGATTTGAGGGCTCGAAATCAGGGCATCTTACGCGCCGTGTCTCAGGGCACTCGATACAATAGATAAGGGGACAAAACGAGCCTCAAAGTTTCGGACTCGAGGTTGAACTTAGACGGAGCCATCGTTGCCCAGTGCACACTCAAGGTCGTGGTTTTGGCCACCTGAGACGTCAAACGTTCTCGCAGGCTCCCAAATTGGATGTTCTGGCTGTACTCCAGGTCCAGAAAGCCTTCTGTGCTGTCTGCGGCTCGTCTGATGAGAATTCGATGGCACTTGTCAAGGGAGCATTAACTCCAGTTCCCAGATGCCCCGCCCTCGATGATGCAACGGATGCGAGCGGCGCTGTGCATCCAACCTGAACGGACTACCTCCGATCACCCCAACAACACGAGCCGCGAGGGGGCGCTGTGGGATTGGCACGGCAGGCGAACTGTTGTAGTTGCATGAGGTAAAGAGGTCGAGAGATCTTTGATGTTGCACGACTTTCGGCTAACCTGAGGTTTCTCCATCGAAGCCAAGCCAACCGACCACCCCCACCCTCGGTTACCGAACACACTCTGGCCGTCGACGAGCCGCTGGCCGAGCAGGAAGGATGGCGTCGAGAGTTTGTGGACGTGATGGTGGCGGCCGCTGGCGAAGGGCCAGTGGAGCGTTGGAGCTGGCGGCTTTGGCAAGTCTGAAGGCGTGCTTTCATCCCAGCGCCCGCCTCACGGCTTTTTGGGTCTCGAGGGACAAGCGGACGATGGAAGGTGGATGCGCGCATCAACATCACTCGCGAGCGTGCCAACACGTCGTCCCACCTATAAGTGTATACGTACTATCGGTACTAACACCGAGGGTGCTGCCACGTAGGGCTTGAAGGGCGCCTTCCCCTCCCGACGAACCACCGCACGATAAGTTCTGGTTTCTGGGGTTGAGGGTCTGGCCAATGATGTTGTTCTTGGTTTCGCCTAAGAGGAGGGTTTAGGGCAGGCTGGTCTTACAATAGAGCACCGCGCCGAGGGCCAGCAGCTCGCTGGTAATCTGACTCTCCACTTTGTGTGTCCGGCTGGAATCCTTAAAGCCAGCTTCTCAAATCGCTTCCTGTGCCCCAATCATATCCCCCTTTCCTTTCTCGCCGTCTCCGGCCTCTACAGTTTTCAATAACTGCTCCTCCTCCTCCTCCTTTGCTTGTCTCTCTCGCAAAAGCTGCTCATGCACCGACTTTAACTCTTCAAAAATCACATCCAAGTCCTGCATCCCCGCCTCACTCAAGTTGTTTCGAATCACGGCAACGACGTGGGTGATATCCAGCTCCTGATCCATCGACTGCGCAAACCCAAGCGCCGTTCTCGTCGAGTTGCGGATCTCGCGGCCGTTGGTCTCAATGCTGCCCAGCAAGCGGTATGCGTCCTCGTTCCAGAGAGAGGGCTTGCGGTTCTTCTTGGATGCTCTTTGCACGTGCTGCCGCCAGATGTTGTGCCGCTCGTTGGGGCCGAGATTGCCGTACCTGATGGTAATGTGCACGCGGTTGAAGAAGGCGGGGTCGAAGTCTGCGAGTCGGTTGGTGGTGAGGAACAGCATACCCTCGTAGTACTCGATCATCCGAAGGAATACTGTGTTCAGATTCTAGTTAGTCATAGTCTAGGCAGCCAACAGGAGGGAAGGGTGAGAAAGGGGGCTCACTAGCTACAATGGCGTTTCGCTTCAGATCTGCGGAATTTCGGCGAATCATGAGTACATCGGCTTCGTCTAGAAGCACAACGGCGCCCCAGCGTCGACCGAGACGAAATATCTTGGTCAGCTGCTCCTCGAGTCCGTTGACATCATCGATGTTGAGTTCGCCGGCCGAAACATGGTACAGCGGCCTCCCCGTGCTCTCTGCCACGCTTTCTGCGAATAATCAGCGACCTACGCTTTCATGCCCGCCTGCTCACATACCTGCTGTCAAGGTCTTGCCAAGCCCGGGGGCGCCGTGCAGAACAAAGATCAACCCCCTACCCTTCCCAACGATGAAGTCATCAAACTCGTCTTCGGGATTGTCGCCATCGTCATTCTCGCCATGTGCGTCTTGGTGCTGCTGATTCGCGACATCTGCCCCAAATCCAGTTACAAGGTTTCGAATGAGCGCCTTCTTCTCCTCGGCTAGCTGGAGGTGGACATAGGGGTCGGCGCGCCACTTGATTCCGCCGAGCCCGGATACCAGGATCCCGACCCAGAGCCGATTTCGGAGAAGGAAGCAGAGCATTTCCGGATGGCAGATGAGAAAGTCGTCGTCATGCAGCTCCACGTTCTTGTCCCTGGACCGAAAGGCAGTGATGCTGCCGCTACTAATACTGCGGCTATCGCTGTCTTGTTGGTCGCTGGGGTCATTGGGAAGGCCGCCAATATCGGCATGCAGCTCCTCCGCAATGCGGGTCATTGCACTTTCTTCCTTGTCTGGACCAGTTTCTGTTTGGTCGGCCTGGCCGAGATAGTGGCGGGCTGATGGGGATATCAGACGACCGTCAAAGCCCTCGTTGATAGAGGCGAGCTCGTGCTGAACCGTCTTATCGACAACGACGCGTTGATTTGTCTAGAATTGTTAGTGAGGCTGACTTTTCACTGGTGCTGCAAGCTTAGACCCACCTCCCAGCTCAGATTCAAACCACCCTTAGCCTTTCCAAACTCCGAGATCATCTTCTGACTGGCTTCAGATCCAACCGCAACAGGACCCTTGTAATCCAACATCGTGAACTCAGCCGTCGAGTATTTGATGTACTCTACTCCCCGCTTACGCATCTTGGTCTTGATGTTTTCCTGGTCTGCAGACTGAAGAAAACGGAGGGGGATGACAGGGAGGTTCTCGACGGTAATCTCGCGGACGTCGGTAGTCATAGCCGGTACGGTCTCATTTATCTGAACTAGACCGAAGCGGCTGCCCGTGTGATGGCCGATAACCATGTGGACACGCACAACGTCAGCCGTGGTCGGCTCGAAGCCCCCTGCTTTGCTTTGCATGCTTCCTACCTCGACCCTTTCAACAAAGCCGCAGCCGTCGTAGCGAAACTTGGAGCTGCCGACATATGACCTACTGTAGTAGACTAGGTCGTGCGGGCGGAACAGTGTCCAGGTTAGATCCTCGCGGAACTTCCCTTTCGGAACTGTTGCCTCGTACTCTTTGATGGTCTCTTTGAGGCCCGGCTCGTTCTCAATGAAGCCGATGAGGTGCGTTATTTCCTCCTTAATAGCGTCCGGGGCGTCCGTCTCGAGAAGTTCCTTGAGGTCTTGGCGAAGGAAGAAGAGGCATCTGAAGGGGTATCGAATCAGAATCGGACTTGCATCGACATCGATCTCCTTGAAAGGCTTGGCAATCTTCCTGAAAATGCTGCGGAGTGACTTTGATTGGATTTCAAGCCGGTAGTCGCTCAGCCGTAAGTCAACGCTAAGAACCTTTCGGACGACGACTGAGAACTCCTTGAACTGTCCACCGGCGGCCCGCTTCTTCTTGGTTCTTCTGTGGCGGAGCTGGGTGAAGCTCTCGATGGGGACAACGCGCTCATTGTTACGGAGGTCAGTGAACTGAACGAGCTTCTTGACGGCGGGGATCCAGGACTGTCGCTCCTCATTGCCAGACCCCTCATCGTCGTCGTTGTGGACGTCTTGCTCTTCCTCAGGCTTGGTCACTGTGACGGTGATGCCGGAGGGGGCGATGGATAAGTCATCTCTGGAGCCGTCTGCAGCGAGAGCAGGACTTGTTTCAGCACTTGGTTCAGGTGCGGTGGTGATGGCGGAAGTCGTTGCGGGCGCCACAACGGGGTTGCTAGTTGATGCGGCGGTCCGTGTGGATCGGGCACCATCGCTCGCCGATGTGGGACGACGAAGCCTCCCGCCGAGCACGTTGTTGAACTGACGAAATACTTCTGACGAAGACATGGTGCATGTGGGACAGAAACAAAACTGGGACGTTGGGAAGTTGTTGAACGGAGTTGGAGCACCGCGGAAGTGAGCTGATGAAGTGACTGCCCAACATGCCGGCTAAAAATAGACCAGGCTCTCTGCGAGATTATTGATGTGTTCTGCGTTTCCTGTCGTTATGTTGACCAGGCGCTGGGATTATTGTGACGTGATGGTGTGGGGGTGACACCAGCATGACCAAAAGGGAGTGTGGCGCCCCCTCTAGGAGCTGCAGCCCCCCGACACCCTTCTCGTTCGAGCTGGTTGGGGCGCAATGCTGGCGCATCTGGCAGCTGTGGTTGGTGGCCTTGTGCTCAATGAACATCCACCATTTTATTACGCAATACAATGCATGGAGGGAGTTTGACCCAAAATGGAAGTGGCAACCTGGTGCACAGCCTAGGCTTCGTCTTCCTCGACCACAGATTCCCAAGGCCAAGAAAACTCCCGCGTCATTCCTGCTCACTGGCAGTCCACTCTTCTTCTCTTCAACTCCCGAACCTAGAAGATGGCCACCCCACACCAAAATTCACCACAATCCAGCCCAGAAAGGCCCAAGAAGCCAGGCCGGACGTATCCTAGTGCCCAACATGATCGCGCCTTCCCCCAGCCTACCTTTTCAGTGGACAGCGAGCCTGTGTGCAAAACAGACTTGAGCCGCGTCCTTGCATTTATCAGGTCCCACAAGTCCTACACGCCCCCAGCTGAAGATATGCCCCGTGAGGGCGACTGGCCCAAGTTTGACGATATCTCGCGATATGGTATTCTCGACTCACAGGAAGACAAGCTCTGGCAGATTGAGGCCGAGCGCCTCCTCGCAGCGGTCTCCGACTTCAATCAGTCTCTCCAGTTCGAGTCTCCCATACCCCAGTGGCCAATCAACAAGGTCGAGTTTGAGAAGCTGTCGGAGCTGGGCAACCAGGCCTTGCATTGCCTCAACATTTGCTCACACGACAACCAACTCTTGTTATTCGACTCGGTCAGAGACCTCTTCCACCCCCAGGTCTATCTCAGGGCCCGCAACATCCTGACCAATGCCTTTTTGCCCACCGACGAGAACCCGGGACCCAGCGGACGACCAAGGGGCAAAGAATGCCCGGCCAGTCTCGACATCCACCATGCCACTTCCGAGGTCTTTTGCGCCGTGGTCGACTACGCAACTGCCATCATCGCCAGATTTGCCCTGCAAGGCTTTCCCACCGAGTTCTGGCACACCAGGGCTTTGGCTGGGCTGGCCAAGACGTCGGCAAAGATGAAGTATATTTTCGTCGACCTCGAGAAGTTTGCGCTGCTTTCCCTCGAGGACGGCCAAGACGTGCTCGCCAAAGACGAAGCCATCCATGCTCTCGGGGGCCACGGCCCCCTTCTGGACATTGTGGGTCCCGATGGCCGACCTTTCCAGGCCAGAGAGTCGAGAGGCCAGGCGGGAAGACGAGGCGCCGACGACGACGACGCAATCGACGTCCACCATCTGCTGAACCGCGAGGAGCAGAGCTTCAATGTTTACTTTCAGGAAATGGCAATGATCGGCAGCTGGACCACGGACGCTCTGCGGAACATTTTCTTCCACTTCCAGCGCAGTCGCATCTCGGGCTACCCCGCCGATGCTTTTGATATCTGCGGTCTCGTCTATAAGGCGGGTATCACAGGGCTGATGACACTTGTCTACCAGGACCGGGGCGGCGAGCTCATGGGGTCTAGCTCGCGCGAGTTCAGCCGCCTTTCCTACGCTGGCTTCAAGATGCTCTCACAGGTCGCCAACGGGCTTGATCGCAGTCGGTTACGGCCGAGCAAAGTCGAGACGGAAGCCCATTCCGTCGGAGTTTCTAGAAGCGACGGGGGTGCCACCCTTCTCTTTGACTTTGAGGAGGACGATGATTCGAAAGCCGAGCCCAAGCAACGGGAGTCCTTCCGCATCTCCATCGCAACCATGGGAGACCTGACGTCCGCCCTGGTACCTCTTTTCTGCACTCAGCCCATGCAGCTCGACAACCTCGCGTGGGCCATGGAGATTGTGACGCGAGTGTCCTCTGTCACTCAAACCCTCAACTACAATGCCCTGAGAGGGCGCAAATTCACTGTCTTTGCATCTCTGCGAACGGATGTGTACGAGAGGGACGTCCGGCCGACCCTGGAGAGTTCAGATGCCAGACCACTATCTCGATCTCTCATTGTCCAAAACAGGCTTCACACCTATGACCAGCGGGAGGGCCGTGACACAAAAGTATGGGATAGCCTCCCGACCACCGAGAAGGACAACCTCATCTCGGAATCAGAAAAGAAGCTACGACGGCTTGAAGATCAATTCCGGCAATGGACTATTGAGGAGAAAGCTATTGTAGTCCAAAAGGCTCGATACGTCATCATCCTCATGGCCGTATGCTCAATCCTCGTCGTTGGCGGAATCATGGTTGGCGTTTTCTTGGGAACAAGGCTGACAGGGGTGGATCCTTTTAATATTACTGTCTTCCTATGGGTTCTCGCCGGTTTTCTCTTACTCGTTGCCAAGAGTGTCTTGGTCTCGGACTGGCCCTGGCGCGATTTCCTCCGCTTGCGGGTGCCTTGTCGGAGTATCACCGAGCTGCAAGGCGTTACAGGGGCCGATGCGCAAGAGATTCTGGAGTATCTCCTCTCAATGGAGCTGTACACTATTCTCCTCACAAAGGGCCCTTACAACAAGCCCTTCGTCCGCAAGAGCGAAGATGGCGGTGACGGATTTTCCATCGACGTCAAGATTCAGCTGAGAACTCTCCTGGCAAGTGGTGTCATCATGGTTAAGGTGGCAGGGCGTCAGGGACCAGGCCTAATCTGCCTTGACTTGAGGAGAGGAGCCCCGGGCAGGGATCGGGTCTGCCATTCGGATACGATTGGGGAAGACGAGTACGCCCTGGGCTGCTTCGACCTCCCCGAAGGTTTTGAAGAGGGCCAAGACGTTCGCCTTCTGAGGCAAGGCGGGGGTGGCTGGACTAGGATCCTCGGTATTTATCATTGTCCAAAGAAAGAATTCAGATAATTAGCGAACTTGGAATCTAATTACCCCTCGCTGCTAAATTCACAAGTAACAATACTCTTTAAGTCTTCTCTACTCTTTATTAATACTCTCTATTCTACACTTTCCCGGATTTACCACACTCGCTATATTCTACCTGGCAACCATCGCCGCAATATCTCAGATCAGCTGTCCCGCATTATCTGAAACGAGAGCAGTGAACTGGTGCGGTGACGCAACAGGGAAGAAACCACAAAAAGAACCACACTTACAGAACGTCGCAGTCAGCCTGGAAGGCCGACTCCCAGATTACTGGTCCTCCAATCGGAGGGATATAAATGCAATTAACGTAGAAAAACAGATGCGTAATTAGTATCGAACAAAACCTAGTAAGCGACGGTGCCTAGCATGAAACGGGGCCTAGCATAGAATAAGAAAGGAAACGCGACTGTGGACTAGGTCATTTTCCTTCTATCAGAGGGCCAGAATGTCACTGGGCTTCCAATAGGAGGTTTTCGTAGTGAAATTGTCGGATGTTAATTAAAGGAAGCACGGTTTAAAGAACTGCGTGGCGCAACCCCTTTTTACAGTGGCACGCGCTAGAGAACGCATCGCTATGTATAAAAACGGCTATAGTAATATTACAGAGTTTAAAAAGAACGACAGGGTATTAGCGTCCTGCCATACGCTCTGTCTTAACCTCACCAGTCCCCCCTCAGGTCTGTGTCTAGTGTAGGTTGTAACACTTAAGTATGAATGAACTTAATAGGGTTCTAAGGGAGGCCTGTCTAGTGGAACCTGATAAGGGGTTCCTTTTTACGCGATATGGTAGCAAGCGCCAGTTTTAAATAGGTGATATAGTAGTAAGCGCTTTAAATGGATAATACAGTAGTAAGCGCTAGCTTTACCTAATTTTTATTTTTGTTATTTTTTACACAATATGGTAGTAAAGCGCTAGCTTTGAATAAGTTCCTAATTTTTATTTTTTTAGGTTCTAGTCTAGTCCCGATCAGGTTAGAGGGAGGTAGGGCTTAATTAGGGAGTGTATCTAATAAGGTGGATATTGCCGTGCAAAATTTGCTCTAGAATCGGCAACCCTTACGTCCAGATTTAGAGGCCCGGCCTCCACGAACGGAAGTGAATTTGCGGGAAACTTATACTTAAGCTCAAGTAATCCTACAAATATACAGGCCGCAATGCAGCTAACAAACAAGCAAACAGTCCAAGTGTTCCTCTACTCATAGTCCAATAACGCCATAGCTGGTACAGGTATATAATAATAGTGTCAGGCCTCCATCAAGCCTTGCTCCATGCAGCCCAATGATAGTCTGACGCTAAAATGGCTTCAAATGCCCCAAACGCCAAACCATGCTGCCAACCTATCATGCTGCCAAACCAAGCGAATGCCAATCGATGACAACGCCAAACCATGCCAACATCAAGTCATCAAGTCATTGACCCATCGACCCATCACTGCTCATCATCCATGTCGGCCCATGACTTTTGACCCGGGTAGTGGGCCAAGTCCTCAATCCAGTGGTTGTCACCCTCTGGCGTCGTGAGCATGATCTGGGGCCCGACGCTGCTGTGTTCGACAGCGTCCGGGCAGTCAAACTTGTGCCACGAGCATGCCGCGAGAACACCCGAAGCGCCCCGCTTCTCCCTGACGTTGTTATACGTCTCGATATGCCCCTCCTCGTCGATGAAGGAGTGTCTGGCCCATGAGGTAGCTATAATCCCTTTCGGAGGAACGTACATCTCATAGTGATCGTCGTAATCGTCGGCATCGGGCTCATAATCTTCGTCATAATCTTCGTACTCTTCGTCGTCGACCTTGCCGTCCTCGATCCTGGCCTTGCCGTCTTCGGAAGTCTTGTACGAGACGTGCTCAGGGAGGCCGTCATCGTCCAGAGCTATCTGGTCACTCATCAGCCTCCACGAGGGATATAGCGCCTCAAATTGGAACATTTCGTTTCCATCCAAGGTTCGCCCAACTTCGCCGCCTTCAACAGTGACCCAGTAGATGAGCCCATCGGTGCCCTGGGCCCATGCCATACCATGGTCTTCACAGCCCGGTGATTCGAAAGTACGAATGCTTTCCTAAAGCATAGGTTCCCCTTCTCCTCCAAACTGGAAGTCATCGTCGTACCGTGGTAGGGTGTTCTCAAGCGACTCGGTGAAGGGTGAACTAGGAGTGACAACTTGATCTTCGTCGATTGTAGGCGTATCGATCGAGGTCTTGTCGTTATCTTCGTCGGTGTCGTCGGGCTGCTTCTCTGCAGAGATTCGACTGTTCTTCGCCGGCGTATGATATGCGTAAGAGAGTGACATGTCACCATTGGTGACGGGGAGGCCGACATTCACAGATGAAGAATAGAAACCGAGGACCTCGTCGTCGGAGCTGAACTTAGAATCGTCGTCCCGGGCTGTGAAGAATGTCATGTCTTCGTCGGTTTCTTCAGGCACCTCAACGATGGTACCCAGAGGGACAAAACATCCGGAAAAAAGATTCGTGGGGCCATGAGCCTGGACCGGGGGCAGAAGCTCAGTCTCGTTTGGAACGCTAGATGGTTCAGCTGCAGAGGAAGTAGCTGCATCGTTGCCCAAGACCTCTCTGCTGGCCATTGCAGTCTCGAATTCTGTCTGGGTGATGATACCCATATCAACTAAACGGAGAAGGCGCTCATGTGCTGAGTCCACAGCCCGGGTAGGAGTGGTGGGTTCGTCGCCTATCAGCGACTCGTCTGAGTCGCTAATCTCCAAGTATGACAAATCGAGTTCTTCAACGTCGTCCGAGAAGTAAAGGTCGACCAACGGGTGAGTATAGGCGAAGTCCCCAGCTTCGTCGTTGTCGGTAACTCGAAGGTACTCACCCAACAAAGGGCAGTACTTGTACCTGAATAGCTCGTCGTCCTTCTGAACAATAATATCCTGTTGCATTTCGTCGATGTTATGTCCGTTCAGCGGTTCGGATGGAATCGCATTGGCGGCGTCAGAAACGCAAGTCGCATCATTATGCAGCTCAGGTTCTGAGGAACGAGATGGCTGAGGTTCGGCAACATCATCATCCTGAGCTTCATTGGCGAGATCCATGATTCCCGAGGTAGAGTCTTCGAAATTGGTTGGAACCGTCCCGCTGCCGATGGGGATAGGAAGATGCTCCTCAAAGGTGACAACAGGTGTCGTGCCGAAGAACTCCTGAAGAATCTCCAGGTCGGACTTTGGCTTCTCGGGCTCTGTCCAGGTAATATGGTCAATGTCGCCGAGACGAAGAAAGTTCTCGTAGCCATTGTCAATGACGCTTGACGCAGTGAGGCAACCATCGAGGCCAAAGTCAGGATGGTCAGCGATTGTCTCAATGTCATCGACCTCGTCGACTGTTTCGAGAACCTCCGCAATGGACGGGAGGGCTCCAGGACTAGCAAAGATTGGCTCCCCAAGAAAACTACCAAAGAGTAGCCCGGGCATATCGAATGACCTCGTGTGAGCATCTTCATTGCTCAAGGCGATTGTCTCCGGGTCGACCGCGCAACTACCATCGATGAGAGGCTCGTCGCCGACACAAGTGTCGTTGCTTGGACCGTTTTGTGGAGCGTCAACAACAGAACAAGCAGGGCTGCTCGTATTGTTTGTGTAAATGCTCCCGGCGCTGATGGAAGTCGCCAGGCTTATTGAGCATGTCGCTGTCGGACCATCGGAAGCGTCGCTAGAGTCGTTTGTGACGTCCGAAATCGAGGTTGCCGCCTGTGATGATCCGCTTGTGCTTCGTCGTCGGATTCTTGCGTTGAAACGGTCATCACCGCGAGACCCGGAACCAAAGAATGAACCGCGACGGGCTCCGCGTAGGGAATTGCGGGGGGCGGACCAATCAGATGTGACCGAGGAAAATGAGTCGCATGACAATGTGCTGCTGGTGGAGACAACTCTGGTGTGACGGGCCGAGTTGTTCGAACCTTTGACAATTGCCAGAGACTCGTTGTGCTGCTGCGGGACGGCAGACTTTCCCTCCGCCGAGGGCCCGACGCGGCTATCGTTTGTGGTCTGCGCATTTGAGCTGTTGCTCTCGGCTTGTTCGTCAAGATCAAAAGGCTGGAGAGCAGTAGTCTCGAAAACGGGCACCTCAATCATCGGGGCCTCAATCGTGATGCTCGCCTCGCCGTGTTGCGCCTCAATGTCTGGGACCGCGTTGTTCGTTCTGCGCCTCAAGCTGAAAAATCCGAGTCGGGAGTTGCTGCGGTGAGGGGGGGGGAACTCGGCCGCAGGCTGCTGCTTTGTCGATCGCTTTCGAGTGAATAATCGGCCGAGTCGCTCTCGAGTTGACAGGCGGGTGTTGATGCGATCGGCATCAACTTGCGCCTCTGCAAAAAAAAAAATCAGGCATCGCTCCCCTCATGCTTGCAGGATTGTTCCAGCTCGCTCTAGGGTCAGGCAGGATAGGGAAGGGTGGGGAATGTGAGATCGAGTTTGGGGGAAGGAACTCACCAAGATCACGATCAACTGGGTCCATGGTCGTGCTAGCATGGCGAGCCATGCCAGCAAAGAAGAATGCGCCACTGTTTTAGGCATCGTCAGCATGATCATTCACCATAGTTACCAGGCAAGAAAGGCAGTCAACAAACCCCATGGTCGCGGATAGTCACAGAAGGATATCAAAGCAACTGTCTGGATGACAGATACAATGAAAGGAAGGAATGTCGAGAAGATGATTCTCAATGAAATTTGAAGCAAGAAAGCAAGAAAGAAGATCCTGCTTGATAGAATAGCTCAAGACAGCGAGAGAGTAAATGCGTTCTTGTCAATACTAAATGTTGGCGATGGTGGAGGAGAAAGGAAGGAGCGTGTCGCAGACGTCAGAAATACCGCCAGCGCAGCCAGGTACCCGCACTAGCGCGAGGCATCCACGGCGCGCGGGCAGGTATCGCCAGCAACGCCGCCGTCGGCAACGCGTCGGGACGCGGTAAAAGTGGGGCTCCGTGTAAGTTTCGTGCCAAGCCCGCCTCACACCCCCAAAAAACAGCAACGCAGCCAGGACAAAGCAGAGACAGGTGCAAAAAGCGATGCGACGGCCTGGATGCCGTCTTTATGTACTTGATTCAGGAGAATGGCTTGGTATTCAATCGAAACTGGGGAATGCGAGCGTCTTTGAGCCCAATCTTGGGTGCATCCTGTTTTAGGCAGGTGGGGCACCAACGGCCGTGTGTCACGGCGCCCGTCCGGCGCCGGATGATCTGCATTTGTGCACTGCCACCCGGGAATGTGGCTGGGATCATCGGCGGCCACTTCTTGTTAGCGACTAAATTCCGCTGCCTTCTGTGCCGCCTGCATTGTCAGGCCCACTGGAGTGGTAGGGATAAGGCAGCCCTGTCTAATATACCTGGCAGTTCGGGCGACCTCCTTCTTGAAAACCCTCAGGGGTCGATAAGCCCCTTATGGTAGGCCTTGATGATCTCGTCTGTGGCCTGCCATTTGGGTTGTGCGACGACTCTCGACTCGATAGCCAACCTACCCCCCCCTCCCAGCCAACCAAGTATGCACCCTCCTCCCAAAACCCACCCCGCGATCAGGTAATACAGAATAAGCTTTGAGACGATAGTCCAATTGCCGGCTTTTACCTGATAGCAGAGTGGCAAGGAGCAACAGCCGCCTAGAGTCTTTGACACAGACGAACCACTCGACCGTCTGACCCAGTAGGGTGCGCTGTCTGAATTGCTGCTGGCGCTGTCGTGCACCTCACCACTGGACCCCGCGCACGGACCCCTAGATCAACGCTACCGCATCCTTTGAGGAAGCAAAGGTTGCGCTAAACATTTATCATCCAATACATTCATTTTCCTTACGCCAATCTTGGTAGCACGGATCAAAGAGCAGCCAGAGCTTTCAAAAACGGCGCGAATGGCAGTCTCTTATTGGTAGATTAGCTTTAGCGCAAACTTTGCTTTCTCGAAAAGATGCCGTACTTGGTCCCTTCCCTTTTTCGCTTTTGTTACCTTCCACTTCCTCCCCGCATCAAAGATCATCGCCGTGCTCCTCCAAACTCTGCACCTAAAACCTAGGCTCTTTCACACTCCGTCAGCATCTTCTGCCGTGACACAGATAGCAAACATGATGAGCACCATGGTGAGTAGCAAGAAAGAAGCAACAAGACACAACTGACTGAGATGGATAAATATTAGGCACCTCCCACCCGTCCCTTCTGGGCAGGTCTTGACGCCAACAAGCCCGAACCTCTTGACAAGGTCCTCGCCGCCCTACACTGCTATCAAGTTGCGCCGCCCAGCGGCGGGGACAGCTTGTATTTTGAGTTCACCGTCGACCGCGAAGATCACCACCGCCTTGCTAACGGCTTCCCTGAGCTACAGAAGCTCGCGGCAGCTATCAATAAAAAGATAGCCTTTGTAAGTCCATCCACCAAGGTACCTAGTTATCCTACCCTACGATGCGGTCTAACAACGTGCTTCCTTAGGAATTTGACCCGCCGACCGGCAAGCTCTCCACCATGTCCCTCGAGACAACATTGGCGAGCGTCAAGTACATGGCCCACCACACCATTACCACCAGCCTTGGCTCCAGCAGACACCTCCCCGGACCCATTAGCCTGCTGGCGGCAAAGTTGATAGTTTCCCCAATCGGGGATGACATCCTGGCAATCTTCTCCGTCGCTCCTAGCGTATCGCTTGTTGGGCCCACCACGATGGTCGCTTTCACCGCTACCGGTAGCCACATAAGCCCCAGCAAGTACGCCCAATCCTTCACCAAGTATCCGGCTCTCCGTACTCTAGCCGTGGTACAACTTGCTCTTCCCATGCGGCAGAATAGCACAGATAAGCAGATGAAGCGCCTCGCTAAGCATTCCTTCGTCTCGGTCTTCGTCAGAGTTGATGGGAAGGTTAAAGCCACCGTCCAGCGGGAGCCGCTCTCTACTCCTAGCGGCGCCATCAGACTCCGGCTTTCGGATCTTGTCGATCAGGACGATCTGAAGGGCCTCCCACACGAATGCATCCGGCCCCTCTATAACGAGTACGTGTTTTCCTTCAATCACGAGCGGAGCCTAGATCCTAACGGTTTGATTTTTCTAGGGGCGATAGCAGCTCAGGTGACATTACCATCCCGTATACCACCATCCTCTCGGATCTCCAGCTACATTACGCCATTCATGGCCTAAAGGGTGAGGAGATGGATGGCAGCATCGACGGAAACGGCGGTGGTGGCGGCGGAAATGTCGCCAGCCCTGGCAGCAACATGGTCGACAACACATTCACCAAGATTGGTGGTGGCGTTGGCAAGCGACCTATGTCAACTCTGTCGGCCCCCGCAGCCTTCGATATGGCCAACAGTAACACAGGAGGCTATATCGGCGGCAAACGATTCTTAAGCGGGTATGCCGCATCCCGATGGCCGGCTGAGCCAGCTGTGTTTCGCCCTCGCCCTCCTTGCGTGGTGGTGAAACCGGTCAGGGCCATCGCTTCTTCGTGGAGCCGTCTCTTGGCTCGCCTTCCTCGCAAGGTGTAAATTGCATTGAGGAGCTCAGGAGAAGGGAGATTCATGTATTTCAGAGTGTATTGTTTGTTGAGGGGCGGGCGGAGGGCCTGGGGCCGATCTCCCCAGTGTGCTCCCACATATATCTCAATTATTTGCATAGTTTCTGGCGTTCTTAAAGCTCCAGTTGCTATAATTGTGTCCCTAACACTTCCATATTACCCATAAACTTTATCTCTAACAAAATACCGCAAGTCTCGTTGTCACTCCCAATGTCTATTATTATTATTATAGCGTATAGTAAGGCGGAACGTATCGGGAAGAACCCCTCGAAAGCTCAAGCTCGATTAATAGGGGATGTCCCAATAAAGATAGAGCTAAACGCTTTTGGAATGAAGTACGGCAAGGTTTAGCTTGAGACTGACTAGAACTAAACTCCAGGTAACACAATGCAGGCTTGACATCAGTGGTGGAGGTTCGTGTGCCAAACAAACCGATTTCGGGCCCCTTCAACATCCCCACGATCAACAGCCTTCTCCCAATCATTCTGATGATCCATTCCACTAAGCTCCAGTGACATCTGGCTGTACCCCTTAAACTAAGGTTGCGCAAACTTTGAACATGTAACTCGTGTCACTGCCTCCCTCCGGGAGATATATAACGCCTTAAGATGCGGAAATGGAACCTTCCACATGTCGTGCTCGCCGTCGTAGTCCCCGAGGTTCTTCAGGGTGTAGAGGAAGTCTGCGTGCTCTTTTTGATAAAGCGAGCACTCGCGAATGGATTCTCGAGCTGCTTCCTCGTGATAGAATGCCCCAAGGCAATCGTCGTAGATATCGGGCTCGAGCGTGATGTATTCCAAGCGGTGGAGGTGATTGAGAAGAAACTAACTAGAGGAGTCAAAGGTGTCATAGTACTATTTCTATACGTCGGGATCGTCCTCAATGCCAAAATTGAGTCTGGCACTTCTGACGCGGTCGAAGAAACTTGGCTGTACGGCATTGCGGACAACCATGTTGTACTTCTTGAAAAGGGCCTCCTGTCAGAATCTAGCACTTTGGGGCCAATAATGGTGATGACTGTGGAATTGATTGCGTTGTTATTCTTCCTGTCAACTGCTCTGGAAATCTCTGGCTTCCAAAAGCCTCTGTTGCCAAGCCGGCTGCTTCCGCTGATGGCCCCAACTGCTTATATAAGCTGACACCTCCCGTCTCTGCTTGCTGTTCGTCCAAATGCCGAGGGTATCGTTTATCGGGCTGAAGGGTATTGTTTCTTTGCTGAAAACCCCGTATTGGGCGATCATGAGCGCCCGGGAGTGTCCGCACACCTTCAGCAGCGGACACGCGACAGTCCACGGGGGCCCTGTGGTGAGGTCTACCAAAATAGTGACCGGCTCGACAGTCATGGAGTAGATCATGGACTGCAGCTCCACGGGAAGAGAGGTGAGCTTGGTGAACCGTGCCTCGCTGTCTCCTTTACCAACGTCCTGGGCTTCGTTTTTCGGCCGCGAAAGACAAGATATGTTGCCCTCGAAGGGTCGCTCTGTCCGGTACCAAATACTGCCTCTGAGGCCATCGGCGATTTCTTCCAGCACTTCGAGTTCAGCGCTCCTCTCGTGATCCCCGACGCTTGCCTCCAAACTCTCGGCTCTCTAACTTGTCGCCGGGCGTCCACCGCATTTCACTCCCGTATTGTGGCTGCATGGGTATAGCTGCGGGCTTCGGATCCCATCGGCGTCATACTGGCCAACCGCGTCCTCGCCGGAATGACCTGGGAAGCAGCAAGCGCAACCATCTAAATCCGTTACATGATAGCATCGAACGTGTTTTTGAATTTTGGTGATTACGTCGCGCCATCTGTATCACGTGGCATCGTCGACGTCAAATTCGACGGCGGCGAACTTGCCTGTGGTGAAGAGGGAGCAGTCATCTTTGCCGTGATGATCCGCTAGCATGTTTCCTGCAGCGAGCTTGCTGGCGCGGCAAAATTTCGTGTCGCTAAGAAGGTGCGACCTGGGAATGGACCGAAAGATTTCTGCCGGCCAGCGCGTAGATGTCGATCGGTCGCAAATTAGGAAGGGGTTCTGGCAAGTTTGCAACAACTTCCTCAAGAGGAAGAACGATATTTCAGGGAAGGCAGGATACTGAGAAGCTCAGAATACGCGCTTCCCAAAAACAAAAGACGAAGCCAAAAAAAACAAGCGAGGCCTAGCCGGCACAATGGATTGTCAATTTAGCAAGGGACAACAGAAGCAGTGAATAAACCCCCAAACCGGCAGGATACAATGGAAAGCAGTTAAGAGTAGGAGCAATCGCAGTAGATAAAGCGCCCAAGGGCAGGAGACAATAGAAAGCAGTCGAGAGTGCGCTAAGCCGAAGGGCAATTAGTACCGCCGGGCACACGAAAACCTTCTACAGACATCAAAGTTCAAATGTAGTCGTACCTTCGTACCTCCTCCATCTCTCATTCTGCTATTACGTGAAGATTCCGCTTCCTCCCCATTTCTAATCACGAGCCCGTACCTGATTTGCTCCACGACAAACTAGCTTGCAGGATATTCGTCTGCAACACGATGCGCAACAACCACACCAAGAGCCTCCAACCAGCAGAAAGCCTTTCCACACCCGGCAATCCCTCACCCGCTCTCCTCCCTCGTCTTGCTCTCTCGTTCCCTCATCCAAAATCAACCCTCCTAAATCCCTACATCCAACAACCCTCAATTCTTGACCCGGCTGCCGAAGTCTCCCACCATCGCAATGGCTCCGTGGCGCAATGGTCGCGCGTTACTTTCCGGTTGCAACCACTGTTGGTAAAGGTTCTGGGTTCGAGCCCCAGCGGGGTCGATCATCTCTTTTTTCATGGAGGAGCATCTCCACCAGAGATGTGGTGTCATGGTGGGTTTCATTTGTTATTTTGGGGGTGAAGTTTCCTGTATACCTAGTGTACGGAAAATACAAAGGGGTGCGTTTGACGGAAGGGTTTGTGGTTTGTCGACGACGCGGCTCTATATTCCTACGATCAGTGCCGTGAGTCAAACAACTTGAGTCAGGGCCAGCCTCTCGCCAAACACGACGTCCAACTTCATCAATCATTTACCTCCAACCCCGGGCGGCATACGCGCGGTGTAATCATAGAACAAGAGCTACGTAGCTCCAAATACGGCATTTCTGACGAGCCTTTCCCGTCCTCTTCGTCAGCAGAGGAGTCCCAGTCAGCAGATACCCAGTCCACAGATTCCCAGCGAAGGCCATCAAGCAGTTCGATCACAGGCTTCTCTGGTAGCCTTTCGGTGCTCTCCCCCTCCGCAGGTCCGCGCTCGGCCTGTCTGCCCGCGTCTTTTTGGTCACCTGGCGCTCGAATTGCTTGGCTACCGGGAGGACCGAAGACATAGTGCTCATCCCTAGCATCCGAATACAAATCCACGTCATAGGAGTTCAACATTATCGGCCGCACCGCTATCGCCGATTTCGCCGTCCCCAAGGAGAACTCGAACTCTTTGCCGATCGACATATTCAGCCTGAGCTCCCACAAGTCTGCGACATTCCACACGGGTTCGGGTGGAGCTTTCCGGGCTCTGGGCTTAAACTTGATGTCTGTTTTCACAGTCCAGCGATCCACCACCCAGTTAGGCCCCAGCGTGGGCAGGTTTTCCGACGGGGCGGTACGGTGGGTGACCATGAAAGCCCTGCCACGGGCGGCAATATCTTCGTCCGTCTCACGGGTAACATTCAGAAGATGCGCAGGGCCCCATACACCCTCCGTGGCGACTGTTTGTGAGATGGGCCAAACGGAACCTCTCCCCCTCGACCCCCAAAGAAAGCGTGTGTATTCCGGAGAGTTAAATGGGGATGACTGCGTATCTCGGGCTATCTTGAGGTTTTATCCACTTGAGAACCTTTGTAAAGCGGTGTTAGCTGCTGCTGCTGAAAAATACCCATGTCAAGTGGATGTGACATTGAAAGGTTAGCAGCGGCAAGAATTGACGTACATCTTGAACGACGCCCTTCCTACTTCTAGGCCCTCTGTTTGGATCTCTCTCGTGATATAGGCATACAGTCCTTCGAGTCTTCTCATCAAGCCACCCAAGCGGGAGCCTCAGAAGCCTATTTGGAAACCTCGAATGGGCGAGATGCCATGGTCCCTGGCAAGCCTGCACGTAGATGGCAAGCATAGAAGGGTTCTGGACCCCGGTGCTTGGATCCTTGAAATTGAAAACAACCAACTTGAAGTCCGGCTGCATGCACTCAAACACCAGCAAGTTGATGCGGAGCCCATTGTTGGTGAGTTGGTGATCAAAACGGCCGGGGTCTAGGATTACCATATCATTGGCTAGAGAGTGTGGCAGGTCCTTCTCAAATTGTCCACTGTTGCGGAAGGTGCTAGGCTGAGGAGCCAAACAGCCGTGTCATTCGGGGTATGCATCCAAGTCCGATTCGTGGGGCCAGGACCAACAGAATATTGTATGATCGTTCGTGCGAGAGACGATCTCCTCTTGAAGCCGAATAAACGCCCGAGAGCCTTCCCCATATAGCAAAGGCATGTTGATCTCAAAAATTCCGAGTAAGCAGTACGCCATATCTTCCTCTCGTGAGGTTGTTCTAGCCGCTACCCACGACTTGCGCCGAGCGACGGGTGCGGTAAATATTGAACCGGGCTCTCGCAAGTATTGTTCATTAATGGTCGTGATTCTGCCCAGCCTCTCCGCCAAGGTCGCTTTCCGGCCAAATGAAACCCATTTTGAGTCCAGAAACTCAACGGCTACCGGTGCCAGTAATTCCTAGAGCGTCCAGCCACGAGTAAACCATCGTGCATCACCCAGACTATCCAGGTTGTGGGGATCCGAGGCGTTAAACTCGAAGTCATCTATCCATGCGAAACAGACCCGTGCTTCGCGGTACCAGGCAAACATGGAATTGATGGCCTCACTCAGCTCGGCCGAGCTTTCTTTGTTGATGCAAATAGTGTCGACCCAGACGTATTTCAGTAACCGTCTAGCCGCAATCCTGCAGACCTTCTGAATCTTGATATATCCTTTCTTTTGGGCATAGCTCAAGCAGGTTCGACGATCCTCCCAGATACGGAACGTGAGCTCTTCTTCCCTCCAAGTGTGGGAGAGAATTGCATATTCGGGGACTTGGCGCTCAATGAACTCTCCAAAATTATGAGTCGCGGTGTTGATCAAGCATGACTGGAGTCCGTAAAGCCGCGAAGGTAGATAGTTGCGGAAGGGCCGGTGATGTGTCGGTTGAGCGGCAATTCGGTGGAGCCAGCGCCGGGTTCGTCGCGTGTCAAAATTGAGGGGTTGGGGAACATGATGAATGGTGTTGGGGTCTGGCGCTTGTCCCTTCTCAGCGCCATGCGGCCTCCAATTTCTGCAGCTGCACCTCAGCACTGCTTGCCGCAATGAGGCAGAGAGCTCCGGCCTGATAACACAACGAAGCAGAAGGAGTACAAAGGCCACGGGAAAAAGATACACTCCCGAAGCCTTCACGGTGCGAGGAAGGCGGATACTCGCCTTCTTGGCCAGCGCTTTTAAATGCATCAAAGGAATTTTCATCGTCATACAACATCATGTTGCTCCGATTCGAATATCGTGCAGGTCTTTAAACTTCTTCACGACATGGCTTGCCTTCGACAAGTCGACGAGCGACCACTTCGCCCCCCTAAATAGCTTCAACGACACCCACAAAGCAAAGAACACCACCACCTGTTTCGGCCGGTATTAGCATGTGACGGACTGCAGATGACCGAGGACTGATGGGGACATACGATGAGATATGATGACAGAAACGGGATCTTGTGAAACCCGTTCCATAAAGCTGCGCTGTTGGCGATGAACAACACAGCAAGGCATCCGGCGAGCGCGAAATAAGCCACGAATGGCTGCCCATGGCTTCGATAAGGGTAATCTTTCCAGTCGTCCGTATCCCATCGGCGGACCTGAGAGATCTTTTGCGCTTGGAGAACGACGCGGTGACGATAGATGCTGTACTGCTGTTAGACCTGTATTTCTCTCGCAGAACAAGATTGTCGCAACTCACCAGTGATAGTAGCGAATGAAGGCCAAACATTGGCATGCCCAAACGATCAGAACCCCAACCGAGCCCATCTCTGCCAGGACTTCAATGAACTGAGACATGTCTGTCAGTACGGCGACCAAGAAACGTCCAAGGGACTCCTACCATGCCAATAGCCGTGTCTGGTCCAGTTCCCTCCTTCAGCTGCAAGAAAGGAACCCACCAAAACGCGAGCGCTGAGAATATCATGGCTCTCATCGGCACCTTCCGGTGATTCGTCCTTCCGAACCACGCCAGGATGCGAAGCAACCAAGGCTGGCCTTTGCCGCCCTCCAGTCTACTCGTCAGGCCGAAGAGCGTCCGGGATGCAACATAAAGATTGGTATTCGCACATGTCAGAGCGGTAAAGACGAGGAAGGCGTTGAACACATCGGAGAGATGCGGGATCCCGGATTGCTGGGCAATAATGACAAATGCAGAAGCCGTGCTTTCAGCAGCGGGGTCGCCATGAGAGTTGCCACAGCCATCAATCCCCCCTGTGACCCAACTCAGACGCGGTAACTGGCAATCTGCTCTGGAGATGTCGAGCGACACAAGGACGCCACTGAGACTGTAGGCGATGGTGGCAAGAACAGGGATGTAGATCGCAGAGAATTTGACTGAGGAGCCGATGAGCGTGTCGTTAGACTTGCGTGATATGTCCGAGTCGATGCGGTCTTCTGTTGTACGTCTCTTAGGCCACTTTGCTTCCAGGGCAGAGGCAGCTATAATCTCAACTCCGACGTAGGCGAAGGTAGCGAAGGATAAACACATCCTACATTACATCAGCCTGAAACTCAAGAAGAAGGGGTCGCTCATGTCCTACATCAAGGATGTTCCCCAGTCTTTGGCAGCGTCTGTATCGAAGGCAGTGGTTGAAGCCCAGTCTACTATCATTAGTCCTGCTTTTTCCAGAAGGGAAAGGCATGGGGGTTTAACCTACACTCTCCGCTCATGCCGCTATCGCCGCCTATGATTGTCAGTGTGCCGAGTCCCACCAAATGGACTATGGCTTCGACTTACCTCTGCCTTTGATTACAATGAGTGTGATTATGATTATGATGAGCATCGCAATCTTGACGCTGCCAAAAAACACCTCGATCCAACCATAGGCCTTGACAGGTTAGTTCTAGCGACCCTCTAGCAGGAGGAGGCCAGATCATACCTGGATCCCAAATACATTCGTCCCAACCAAGAACAGAGGGATGAGGAAGTAAATAATCCCGCCGTCGATGCTCTTGTTGCCCTTGATACCTGGCCAAAAGTGGAACTCTGCAGCGGTGGTGGCAACGAGGGCCGCAAATGAAACCGAGTACGTGAACCTGCGAGAAGCCGACTGTCAGCCCCGGATCGGGCGCATTGCGGAGGGGATTCTCACCAATACGCAACACCAACAGCAATTCCCAGCTCCGCATCAACAAACTCGCTGACATACACAGACATGGCGCCTGGAATCGGCCATATGCATAGCAATTCCGTGATGCACTGCATGACAGCCCAGGCGAGAATCCCAACCATGAGAAACGCCAGCAAAACGGCTAGCGGTCCTCCGAGCTCAAGAATTTGCCCACCGCGCCAATACAGGCCGGTCCCAAGAGTGGCATTGATGGTGATCATCTGCATGCACGTTAGGGACAGATTCGCGGCGGGTGTGGCGCTCGAAGCATGCACGTCATCTTATGTAGATCGGCCCCCAAATCGGCGTAGATTTGTTCTCGAAGGATGCATCACAAGCCAAGAAAACTCACAAACAGGTGGATCCCCCGCAACTTTCGCTTCACCAATCTGTCCTGGCTAGGAGTCACGATGATGTGACGGGCCGGCGCGTACGTGAACTCCAACTCCGGCTCCGTGGTGACTGCAGAGACCCGGCTAACGCTGCCCTCGGTATGGGATGCTATCGGCATCAATCCTCCAGCGGGCGCGACACCCGTCGGGGTCGGCTGCGGAGTCGAGTCTTGCGACAGAGTCGGTCGCCGGCCGTCCCCCGCCCGGGGCGTGAGGAGATCCCGTCGCGGTGCGACATGGGTTGGGGTTGTTGTCTCATTTTGCTGCGGCGCGTGGGGTGTGGACCGCGCCCAGTCGGGGAACCAGTCTGGCAGCTCATGGGAATCGGACATCCCGGCGAACTGTCACCGTAACGAACTGTCGCGATGTCGCATGTGTTCGTCGAAAGAGATGGGACGAAAGCAAACCAACGAGGAAGGCCTGGCGACATGGGATTTTCAGCCGCATCTCTCGCATTGCCGTTCAAGCCGCTCCAACCCAGCGCGTCGTTTCACGAGCACTTTGTGCTCTGATGCTCTGCAATCTCAGGGGAGAGAGATGTGCCCCAACCTATTCGGGTGAAGTGCAGCGCCAAAGTTCGCCTGATCCGCCCAATGGCCGCCCTCTGACCAGTTCTTCCCCAGGCTTCTTGTGGGGGTACAGTGCCCTCCATTGGCTTGGCGTCCACACCTTCCCCAGTCCCCTGACCGAGGTTTGGATGCATCGCCCTCCCGTCCCGTCCACCGAGTCCAGCTCCCTGGACCAAGAGGCATAATTACGACGCCGTGCCCCATTCTAGCGGAGAGGGAGACATTGTCCTTACAAAGCAGCGACATCGCTCATCCGCATTGTGCTGAGACTCTGTTTGGCGCTATTGTTCGGTGGAAGCCATCGCTCGCAAAGACAGGTGACTGTTTGGCGACCCCCGTGACGTGGCGGGGCTCCGCAGGCAGCTTCTCAGCGAGGAAGGTCGTTGCCACGACGGCTGGTATAACTGGGGTGGATGAGCCGCCCGATGTTGTGCAGACCATACAGCTGCACTCGTTTTGCCTCATGCGATTTCTGCTCTCACGGCTGATGCGACGGCACCGAAAAGACTCGGAGCAGGGCAGCATAAATGGAATCTGCAGCGGTGCCAGTTCAACGCGAACCAACACGATGGACAGCAAGCAGGAGCAGCCCCAGCACACTGTCGGCCAACCGACGAAGCAGGAAGTCAAGCAGAATATTACCGCCCGATATCTCAAGAAGACGAGCCTCCAAGCACTTCTTGAGAAGCTTTTCGAGGGGCAGACCGAATTTAACATCAGGGTAGGTCTCGCGCGCCCTTTGGTTGACCAGAAGCCATACCCCGCCTTTTGACAGGACTGGCGTTCTGGGTCCCCTATCGCGCCGCATCGCATCGTATCGGGTATGCTGACCAGGCGATGACGTGCAGATGAAAGACGACCAGTGGTGTTTCACCGCCCCGAGGAAACTAGAAGAGGTATGTTGTCGTTCTGTAGCTGTTCTGCTCAGTGCCTCCTCGGGGGGCTGAATAGAAGCCAACACCGAACGATGCTAACAATTCTGCCCCCACCAGTCCGAGATCGAGTAAGCCCGGCCAAACGACCGTCCGCGGTGTCCCAATTGCTGACCGAGGCTCTAGCGCGATGCGTGACGAATGATCCGGCACCACGATGCACTGATGAAGGCACGGGGTGACGGGGCAGGCAGTGCGAGGGACAAGGGGGCAGGGGTTGGGGCGCAGCTGTCTCACGGGGGCGGGGCGGGGTCGGCACGCTCAATCGGGGACAGCTTTTGGCGGCGAAATTCGCATTTGCTGGGGGAAGCGCCGAGAATGCCTCGTTGACAGACACGTCGGGGGCCAACTGTGGCAGAGTTCGGAGTTTTCTCGTTATCCTGTAGCTTTAATATTGTCGCATCACCCATCATCGCTTTCAGCTCCTTGAGCTCTGCATCGGCTCTCTCCCGAGCTCCGGTTTCGCACCCACAATGTCGCTTGACAATTGCTTTGTTGATCGGGTGATTGAGCCGCTGGTGCTCATCGATGTCGCGTCCGGGCCAATTTCCGCAGCGTCGGCGCAGCCCGAGGGGCAAAACACACATGCCCAGGCCAAGCAAACCCAATTCTCGACGCTGCAGCCGTTGACCGAGTATCTTGGAACTGGCCGGCCCAGCAGCTACTCATGTCGCTTCATGTGAGATCCACTTTTTATTCTTCGCCTGCGCCGGCCGGCTCGTCGCTGACTCTCAGAAGATCGATATGCCAACGGAACTCATGGAGGCCGCTCCAGATCACGAGATCAATGATGGACCTCATCCACTCAACCCACGATATCGACGAGTCATTCTGGGATCTTCCCTCGTGCTTTTATACCCGTAATCTCGATCTCGAGGAGGTCCATTGTGTTCCGTACACAGAAACTCGGAGAGAGAACGTGATTGGTATATTCTAACGTCGTGATACCACCTCCTTGCCCCGTAGCTGACGCGCCGGCTCAGAAATATCGTACTCCGTGAAGTATCCCGAGTACAAGGCGAGCGAAGACAAGTGGGTCATCCGACAGAGCGGGATATGGCACCGCTACAACCTGCAAACGTCCCAGAGCACATATGTCTTATTCAGTCCCACACCGAACTCGCAGGCCCACCGACAGGCGGAGGAATGGCTGCTCAGCCCCGGACAAAGACCGGAAGCGGAACCGTTTTGGCTGCATCGGATATTGTTCTCGGCGTACTTTCCCGCTTGGAGACAATATATCGGGGCGCTGGAGCGCAAGTTCTTGCCAGTTGCGAACAGCACGTTCGCATCCTTCATCGATGAACCGCTGCGCATCGGTTACGACAACCTCAGCATGCTGATCAGTCTCGAGACTCGGTTTCTCCAAGTACCAGCCATCCTTGACACAGCCTCGGAAACTCTGGGCGAGATCTGTTCGCTTTTGGGTTCGATGTCTGCCGTGGCGGCCCAGCATCCAGGGACTCTGTCTCTCAAAAACCAACTCCGGCAGTGCAAAGGCTACACGCGAACAGCTGCCCATTTGCAGCAGCGTACTCAGACAACCGCCCGTCTTTTGGCAGACACCTTGTCGTTTCGCGATCAGGTGGTCGCCAAGGAGCAGAATGGGAATATGCTACAGCTCAACAAGTCTGCTGTTTTCATCACGACTCTGACATTGCTGTATCTCCCCGCCTCGTTCGTTGCTGTAAGTCGCTCAGAAGCCAGCGATATTGACTTCGCTAACCCGTCCCGCAGTCCTTTTTTGGCATGAACTTCTTCGACTATGATGCGGAAGGAAATGCCATTGTCGGAACCTCCATGGTGTGGATATACGTTGTTTCGTCAGTCATGCTTACAGCAGTGACGTTTCTCTTTTATTACCTGTTGCTCCATCAGGATAGTGGCGTGTTCCGTGCGCTTGCACCGAAGGTCCGCGCTGGGCCAGATTGGGCTCTGAAGAACCTGACACGCCGCTTGACATCCAATGCGAAGGATGCAGCCATCGAGCTTCAAAGTTCAAAAGTCTGAGGAAACTCAGCAGATAGCCAGCTGTCCAGCGCGAGGAAAGATTCACAGAATCATGCTGTCTCTGTCTCCGTTTCGAGCCTGACCCTGTATATCGCCCGGCGGTTTGGTGCAACAAGCGCAGCGACGAGAACAAATTTCTCCCCAGTTTCCTCCGAGATTCGTTGGGTAAACTCATCATTGTAGGACAAACCTGGGAGGTTCGTTATTTCTCTGACGGAAATATTACCAACGAGAGACTGCGGGACCGTAAGTTCCAACAGAAGCAGTCGCTGGTGTGCCGAGGAAGTCCCGAGGGCATAGAGTCTGTCGCCCGAGTCGACCATCAGTTTGAGAACCCTGTAGTGCCTGATATCCTTGTGGGTCCCAGGCGATGCATCGTCCCCAGCAAGACTCTGGATGTGCAGGTGCTTCTCCCTAGTGACGATTGCACAGCTAGTACTTTGGCTTCGGAGGGGCGAGAAAGTCGTGAACAGTCCTGCTGTGTTGCTGCTGTCAAATCCCTTTTCAGATCAGGTCAGTGCTCGCACAGCACGTTCGTGGTTGAGATGGACTCACCCGTGACTCGATGATCACCGGTACCACGGTTTTCTTGCTTAGTGAGACGTAGATGACGTTGATTCTATGCTCACGGCTCCTGGCAGTGAGCTCCGGCTGGACAACCAGGTAGAGGCCGTCCTGACCGGAAAACGATAGGTGGGTCACTGCCGAAGCTGGCCAGTTGAGTTTGTTCAAATTCCACAGCGGCTCGCCAGTTTCAGAGGCTGCGCCTTCATTGATCAGTGAGCTCCGACTGGGAGCAGTTAGCCATATGTCCAAATCGCTCTCCAGATTACACACGTACGGTCTTTTGGCATAGGCAATGAGTCCAGCTATCGACGCTGTGAACAATGACCCTGGGTCACGCTCGTCTTCTTTGTTGCGGAGAACACAGGACAGAGTGTTGCAGTCAGCTGAGAGAGCCAGAATGTGGACTTCTGGGAGTTGAAGAGTCAATCGGTACCAATAATCCAAGGTGACCTCAACAGGACCGCCGCCCTCGAGATCAAATACAAAGCACTTCGATAAGCTGAGTCAGCCCTCGTTTCGAGTTGGGTCAGTAAATCAAGTAGGGTTGCCTCTTACGTTGAAGCTGGCACCAGTTGTCGAAGCAACCAGGTATTTTGGTGTTACAACCACTGTCCTCCAGATGCAATCCCGTTCCTCCAGATCACGTGACGCAACAGGAGATACCGCATGCAGATCTCTCGACGATAGTGACTGGCTCGTATACAACAAAAGTCTTGTGTCGGTCCAATAAACTACGAGTGACGCGTCCGGGGAGATGTCACACCCCTTAAAGTCTTCGGAAGGCTGCAATGCCCACCCCTCGACCTGGCCCTGGGCCGGTGATTTTTCCCTGAAAAATAAGTTCTGGTTAGAGAAACCGATTGACGAAAGGAACAGACCGCGAGCCTCTAGACCCTCCTACCTTGACAGCGGAACCAAGCTCTTCCAAAAGTTGCTTGGTGATGGAGGAGGCTTCTCCGGGGGGCCCGCCAACTCCGCCTCTCCTAGGCTGTTGTACTTCTTGAACGTGGCAAGCAGCGCTGCTTTAACGTCCTTTGCAGCTCGGCGTTTGGTCTGGTCGATCTCAAAAACGTCATCCTCCAAGTGGCGAAGCATGAACTTTACTGCCTCGGCCTCTGCCGGGCTTCGCTCGGACGCCTTTTCGATAAGGTGAGAATGCCACTTGTGGATTTCGGGATGCACTTTGGAGGGGATAAACCCCCTGCCACGGATGAAAAAACGGTCGTAGCTGGAAGCAAATATCCGTTAGCTGCGACTACTACGGCATATCCGTCCCTTTCCAAGACATATCCCATTTTTCGGGAGGCCTAGGCACCTTTCTGCGAGGCGTCTGAGCCCTCCCAAACTGGCCCACGTAAAACACAACAGGGGTAGCAAAACGTACCTATCGGCCTTCGCATAGTCCATTCTAGCATCCTGGTATCGCTCAACGGCCTCACTACCCCCTTCGAGATACGTGAACACAACACTCATGACGCATCCCAGTGACCACACATCGCTAGCGGTCCCCATACTTCTCGATGATGAGATCGACTCGGGCGCCAAATATGTACCTTCTCCACGTCGGTTGAGGGTGGCAGACAGGGATGGGTCTGAAGGCTTGACTTGTCGGCGCACAAACCAGCTGTTGAAGTCCTTCTCCCTTGCCACATCCTGGTCCTTCCGTCGCAGCTTGACCCGTGACATTCCAAAGTCGCTCAATCTCCAAATGTTGCATTCTTTGTCCTTCCTTTTTTCTCGGAAGATGAGGATATTGCTGGGCTTCAAGTCCATGTGGTAGCAGACTAGCTCTTCTTTGTCGGCAGTCTTCATCTCTGTGTGAAGGAAGTTTAAACCACCTGCTAGGCCCTCTGCTGAGTCGATGATTTTAGCTTTGTCGGCAATGGTCCTGGGGCTGGTCTTGTGGACGGCCATCATGTATTGCCTGAGGTCGCAGATGGCAAGAGGCATGAACAAGCTATAGGTGTTCTGGCCGATCTCCAGGCTGCCGAAATTCTCCAGAATGTTGTCACACGCAAGACCAGAGCTGGTGAGAATCTTGTCCATGATCTCGCGCTCACCCCTGGCGGGAAACTCACTGCTGAGTACATAATCCTTCCGAGCGACGTCAAGCGGTTCGGTATTTTCCGTTTTTGTCTGCGGGTTGAAGAAATGGCCCTTGGCAATTCGGACCCTCACCACATTTCCAAATGATCCGTTCCCAAGAGGGGCTTCGTCCAGGTATGGGAGGCGCTGGCTGTCTGGATCTGCAACTCTGACTTCCTCCCGCTTGCGAATTATGACGGCACTGAAGCAGGCCTGTTTGGAGACGAACATGTCGGCAGCAACGATACCAAACAGATCGACCAGCTCCTCTCGACCCGCGGGGAGGTGTCCCACCTCTTTTCCTTTTCGCCGTACTGGCCACACATTCTGGGCGACCAACTCGACAGTGAAAGTCCTCGCAGTTTCGATGCGGCAGTTGGCGAACACGAGGACAGCTAGAAAGTCGTACAGGTGGCGGCGGTGAACCCGATGTATCAACTCGTCCTCCGCGACCCCAAAGTAGTCTTTGGGTATTTGACCAGGAGGTACAAGGCTCTGAAAGAAGGACAAGAGGTTGTCGCGGTGCAAGACTTTCTTGGCGGTGCCCTTGGTGGCAAAGCGGAGGTGTTCCGCGTCTTTGTTCTGCAGGCGCTGGTAGATTTGCTCGTATAGCTTGTAACAAAGGTCGTCATAAGTTTCGGTAGACATGGTGGCCCGTGTGGCGCGAGAGCAAAGCTCGAATGACGTGAAGGGCGGTCGACACTGAACGACGAGGATGTTGGGATTAAACCGCGTAGCATCACGCAGGTAGTCGCACAACCCCGCACAGCCGCCTTGGCCGCAACCGAACGCTCTGAGGGTTGGGGTTACTAGCCACCGATTACCAGCTCTCTGCCGTCGGTTAGACAAAATGTTTTTGGGAGCGCGAGAGATGCAAAAGGCAAAAAGCAAAGTATTTGGCGGAGTTTCCGTTAGACTTGCCTAGGGGAGGGACGGGGCTTCTCGCGCGGCGGTACCCAGGATGCCACTGACGCATCCGGGCGCCTGTGCCAGCCCCAGGGTCATCGCCGACGGCAAGGGAACGGCCATGTTCAGCACGAAGCACACCTACAGGCATCCGGATGACAGGGGCCGGGGCGTCGGGTGTTTGGCGTGGGCACCCTCAGTGACTACTAGAAAGACTGGGCCGAAGTGGTGGTGCGGCCGTTCGAGGCCCTCGCGGGTGGGAGTGATGGCTTTGATCTTGTTGGTTGAATGGAAGGTGGTAGTCTTGCCCGGTGGTCGGATGAATGATGCCCGACAATGTGATCCTGGGTAACCTATGGACGGGACCATTGGAAGAGCGGTGAAAAGCCCGATAATTTTGGTGCCACTGCTAGCCTATCTGCAATGGCTCAGGAAGGCAGGTACGACAAGGGCCAAGCTGCCTGCCCTGAATTACCCTTCCGAGTATGAGACGTCATCATTCTCCCCAGATATGAGATAAAAGCAAGATGGCGCACGTTTACCAAGGCCTTGATGGGCGAGTAGCGTTCCTCAACCTGCATTACATTTTTAACTGCAAGCACTTACACTGTCCAGGGGCGACGGCCCGACCTGAAAGTTTGGTTACGACAGAGTGGCAGCCCTCGGCATCAAGGCCGCGGCGCCAGACGATAAGGTGTCTCGCTAAATCGATGGGTTCGACAGAGGCGAAGCTACAGACGTGAGCCGGTCTGCAACCCAAACAGAGATAGGGACATAACATTGAACTACAACCCCTGAATGGTTGGTAGCGCGGCTCTTCAGATAGGAACCCAGAAACAATCATTTAGGGGCTATACTTGTGATACGCTAGGGATCTGGAAGAATGGGGGCGCAACATGTGAGCCAATTCCTAAAAAAGGCTAATAAAATCACGAAGACATCCAGGCCAATAGAATTGAGTTTCTGGCTCAAACCGAGCTTTTGCCGCTTCATAGGCCGAGCGAGGGCCGAAGGGATTTGTGTCCAGGCGAAGACTACGGCACAGCCAGTGGTTTATGAGAACGACGTAAAGAACGAGGGAAGAAAGCGGTTGTATCGGTCGAAAGACACTGTTCAACATTGCCAAGAGGACAGCCCTCGCTTCTGTATCTTAAGCGACTTGAAAAAGGGGAGCCGCGGAGAGCTGAACAAGTGCAGAACCGGTCACACGTGTAAATTACCCTTCCTCCCAATCTCGCCCGTTGTGCAAGTATTGTCCTCTTTTTGGGGATTATTTCGAACAACCACAAGTATCTACAGTGAGAGATATGTAACACCTGGATGCAGCAGCGGGGCCACGGACGGAGGTTGTTCTTGCTCCGGCCTCGTGTTGAGACGTAGCTAGGGGTAGCGGCGCGCTGGTTCCTGCACCCTACGGCGGCATCTGCCGACAGTATTTATCTTGGGTCGGGTGGGGTGAATTCGGGACATTGCATCGCAGCCCTCCATTCAACCGGCAAAGCCTGGAGCGCTGGTCGCGGTCGGACGCGGTCGGGCGATGCGGGGAACCTGGGTCGCGGAAGATGATAAGAGTGCCCTAGCCCACGTTGCTCCCGGGTAGGGGTTGCGCTTTCCTCAACTGGAACCTCGAGGGCAACTGTCCAATTGCGCACCTCTACGACTTGCGTCTGAAATCCGCTGCGCGGTTGGTGCCCGGAGACAGATCTGTCGTCTGCGTAGCCGCCTCCGTTTCTTCTCGCCGGTCGCTCTTTTCGACAACTATCTGGGATAACTCAAGCCGCTCGCTCAATCGCTCAGCAACACTCCCAAGATGGAGTTAGGTAAGATCACTATGTCCCAAGCTTTCCGAACGTTCTAACACCTTCCAGCTCTCCCCGCCGCTGCGGCGGCCGCGACGACGGCCCTCGCCACCATGTACCTCGACGCCAAGCTACACCTTGGGAAGGACCTAAGATGGATACTCGGCCGGCGCTTTATCCGGCGGCAGTGGGCGCGCGCCGAAAGAGAAGGCCGTACCTCCATGTACTACTTCCTCGAGGAGCGCACCGCTGCGCTCGGCGACCGCGAGGCAATATGGTCGCGCGCGGGATGCTACAGCTGGCGAGAGATGATGGATCGCGGACACCAGTATGCTGTTTGGTTTCAATCTCAGGGGGTTCGACGCGGCGACTTGGTGTCGTTCTTCATGCTCAACTCGCCGGACTTCATCTTTGCGTGGATTGGACTTTGGGCTATCGGAGCTGCGCCGGCAATGATCAACTACCACCTGACTGGACGGGCGCTGATTCACTGCCTGAAACTGAGCGGGGCGAACCTCGTGTTGATGGATGGGGATGAGGCCGCGATGGGGCGGATGGCAGAGGTACGCCCGGAGATGGAACGGATAGCAGGAAGTGTCCAGTTCGTCCGACTGGGGGACGTCAAGGAGAGCATTTACGCATTACCGCCGACGAGGCCTGAAGACGAACACCGAGCCGGCCTCAAAGCAAACGATCCGATGGGGCTGTTTTACACGAGCGGGACGACGGGGTTGCCGAAAGGCTGCCACTTGCCCGTTGCTGCGGCCTTTGGACACGGATATGGTACAGTCGCCGGAACGAACCCTGTTCAGGGACGAGACGAGAGGTACTACGTGTGTATGCCGTACTACCACGGAACCGGCGGGATCAATGTCATGGCGCAGCTACTTTGTGGCAACGCTGTTTGCGTGGCCCCCAAGTTTAGTGTCTCGGGCTTCTGGCAAGATGTGCGCGACTCTCGGGCAACCTGGTTCGTTTACGTAGGGGAAACTCTGCGATATCTTCTTGCTGCGCCACCCTCGCCTCTCGATCGCCAGCACAACGTGCACTCGATCTATGGCAATGGACTGCGGCCCGACGTGTGGAACAGATTTAAAGAACGCTTTGGCATCGTGCGGGTGTTCGAGTTCTTCAATAGTTCCGAGGGAATGCTGTCCCTCGACAACGAGAGCCAAAATGATTACACCGCCCATGCTGTCGGGCACCACGGGTTCCTTCAGCGGTGGAAGTATCACAAGTACTACGTTCCTGTTGCCGTTGATCCCGAGACGGGAGACATCGCGCGGGACCCGAGGACTGGTTTCGCGTCACGGATGCCTTACGAAATTGGGGGCGAAATTTTGGTGCGTGTGCCATTTGAGCGGCAATTTCCCGGATATTGGAAAGACCCGAAGGCATCCGTCGGTAAGTTTGTAGAGAATGTCTTCGAAAAAGGGGACCGATACTATCGCACCGGTGACGCCCTGAGGAGGGACAGTGGAGGGAGGTGGTTCTTTTTGGACAGGTACGTTCACCCCCCAAGCCCACCTCGCTCTGGAGGGTATGGTTTGATGCTGACTTACGAGCCGGCTAGGCTGGGTGATACCTTCCGATGGAAAGGGGAAAATGTGTCGACCGCTGAGGTTTCAGAGGTTCTGGGCAAATACCCCGGAGTTCTCGATGCAAACGTCTACGGCGTCCAAGTGCCCGGTCACGATGGCAAAGCAGGTGCCGCAGCAGTCTACATTGATCCAGCGCTCAAGAAAAGCTTTGACCACCAAGACTTTCTACGGTATGTCCCAAGCTCATGAATTAGGGTCAAAATAACTGACAACTCAAGGCACGCACGGTCCCATCTTCCTCGGTACGCTGTCCCATTGTTTTTGCGACACGTCGAAGTGCCATCGGCGACACACAACAACAAGCAGAACAAAATGCCACTGAAAAAGGAGGGGATCGACCCCGAGAAGGTGAAGCCCGAGGACAAGGTTTTCTGGGTCGAGAGACACGGCAAAGGTGTCACGTATGTCCCTTTCACGCGGAAGGACTGGGATGACCTGCACATTGGGAAGGCAAAGCTGTAACGGGCACTGGCCATAGATTCCGTCTTCGTGTGTGATGGGGAGGAGAAATCACAAGGGTTTGCCTCAACACGCCCCGCACATATGGCAAGTCGACCTGTCAGAGCTATTACCAAATAATAAAGGTTTCATTGTTGTGTGCCGTTGAGAATGGGATGGCTCTCGTATGGTTATAGCAAGCGGAAAGGGGCGCATAAATACTAGGCGGCCGCCATTTTGGGTTGAGAAACAGGGGCCGGGGTAAATGTTCGAGATCTGTCGGGAGGCGGTGCGGGGTGCCAAGAGCTTTTGGCTGGGTCGCTCGAATGTGGCCCGAACCAGAGTCGGAAACACTAGGCCGTTGAAACTGGCGCGACGTGCCAATTTTGGGTCCTCGGATTTTGTGAGATGCATGAGACGATGGGAAGGGGTAGATGTGAGTGTTTTTGTTGCTACCTCCTCGAGGTATCTGGTCGTTCGTCCCATGCCCCATATCGTTGCACAACATGATAGCGAGGCTGCCTAGGCCGAGGCAAGGTGAAACCCGCCGAGGGAGGGGAGGGCCAAGCTTTTGGGTTGACAGCTTCAGCTGCGCTTGCATGCGCTTACATGAGTTGGTATCGGATGTTTCTCGAACGAGACAGAGAGAAGCCTGGAGAATTTCGGGGTCCTCGACGTCGATTCAGGCTTTGCCGCTGCCACACGCGCTTATTTTAGGCATTTCGCTGCCATTCGAAGCTGCCATGTCAGGTGCTCCCAGCTTCATGCACAATCGGGTCACGCTTGTGGCCGCGCTTGCAGTGCTAGGAGCTGTCACCAGGAGCTTGTCACCCAGGGCCGACTTCCCAGGCCTCGAGGTTGATGAAAAAAAAAACGAGCTTCAAAATCCCGAGCGCGGACGAATCAACAAAGAATCTAGAAAGCTCTTGATGACCGATGTCGAAAAGCTCCCCGGAGTCAAGTCCCCACGGCTGATCCCCTATGATCCCCTGTTGATCGATGGACTTGTCGCAGATCAAGCCCCACTGATCCCCGCACCCCTGTCGCTCCACGCTAATTCGTTGTCAAAGTCTTCCTTCTCCGTCCGAAATGTGAACATCAAACGTCAGCACCCTTGCACCGCGACACGTCAGTCTTGTTGGTCGTTGGACGGCCTGGGCTTTGGGTCGCTGACTGCAGCACACACGATCTCATCTTTCAGCGGTTGCCTCCGCGACTTCATTATTTTCGTCCCCTGAGCGGTGAGCGATGGTCTCCGTGGCGGCCATGACGAACTCCACAAGCTTCAGTCCAGCGCCTACAACGACATGCGTCGCAGCTCTGAGGAACCTCGCCAATCCAGACTCTCCGTGATGACTTCGCAGGGATATTTCGATAATTCCAACGCGCGCGACGATTCAAGATCGTTTCTGCCCCAAAGTTCTGGTGACGTTCTGTCGGAATGCTCCCTTGCGATTCCCCACACCCTCGTAACAGGGGAAGTGGACCCTAGCACGTTAGCGCACCCCTTTCCCTTGTTAGTGTTTTGCAGGAGGACAACGCAGATTACTAACATGAAACTCTGCGACACCAACTGCCTCGAACCTCGAAACACTTCGGACCTTCTTGCTGCAGCCCCTCCCAAGGGGGGAGTATGCACATTTTCATTTTGCCCAGAAAGCTGCCAAAGTTCCATCCGGTTGTGCATGGGCGAACAGACTGTTCGGCTGATTCTTTGGGTTGAACCTCCTAGATCGTCCTGTCATCTTATAAGAGAGTCTCTTCCTCCGAAGTTGGACGTCTGTTCCCGGCACATCATCACAGCAATCATCCCTTTCCCTTGTGTCGATCTCTTTCCGACTTCAGGACCTGGTGTCCCATCTTCGCTTAATCCTTCCTTATTTCATACCATTCCAAGCAAGATACAGTCGCTAGCCGACCGCTCACTCCTTTCGTCCGCGTCTCAGACCGCATAAACAACCACACCGGCAAGATGGTTCACTTCACTTCCATCCTCACCACCTTCGTTCTCACAATTGCTGCCGTCCAGGCAGCTCCAAGTCTCTCGGCCCGCCAACTCAAGCCTGACGATTCTGGCAAGAAGAACATCGGCAACGGAGTTGGGTTGCAGTTCATCACAGGGCAATGCCTCAGCAATGCTGATTGTGCATCTGGGTGTTGCGCCACCCTGCCTCAAGGTGGGACGACCATTGGTATCTGCTCCGGCCCCGCTGTCGGCAACGCCCAAGGAAAGCAGGGCTGCGGATTCACAGGCGGCGGTGGTGGCAATGGCGGAAATGGCGGCAACAGTGGGAACGGCGGAGGCCGAGGTGGGAATCCCGCACCTGCACCCGCGGCCCCCACGAACGTTGTCGTCCCCGTCAGCCCGCCTGGTGGCCTGGCCAACATTCCCAGCACCCTCAAGCCCGACGTGAACGGGAAGGACAAGGTTGGCAACGGGCAGGGCTTGCAGTTCATCACTGGAGAATGCACCAGCGACAGTGACTGTGCCTCCGGCTGCTGCGCTGTTGTGAACACCGGCTCGGCCTTCTTCGGGATCTGCTCTGGCCCACTTGCCAACACCCAGAACGGAAAGCAGGGCTGTGGGTTCCCTGCCGGCGGCGGCGTCGGCAGCAAAGCCGCATTTTAGACCGCTCGATCTATCATCACTCTTTATAGTCGCACGGCTACTGGTTGAAAATACGCTCGCTTCAGAGCATACCTGCGCAACTTCTGCGCGCTTGGATGTATTCTATTCTTAATTTGCATTACCACCCATGCATTGAACATCATGGGTGAACACTCTTTACCGGACTTCGAGGGCGGGCTTGGGCGAGGGCATCACGGTGCATTGCTGGGATCTGATCTGTATATTTTTAGATGTATATCATTACATTATTGTCATCATGGTGGGAACATGTCACAATCTTGATCGTTTCATCACAGTTGCTTCCTTCTGTCGTTGATATATGCGTTTCATTTCTGTCAAGCCAATGGCCAAAATTAACTAACGCACCCAGGACCGAGTTCGGGTTCAATCTTATTATTCGAACAAGTAGGACACGGTCGCGGCGCCTGCACAGTTTCTACTTACTAAATTGACCGAGGACTATTGGCGGTCTTCCAACTCGGCGAGTGTCGGTCACCCAGCAAATCGTGCAACCGCTCCCGGAGGTCGTCCACCTGGGACTTTATACTGTCCGTGTCTGACTCGTGAGATCCTGTAAGGTCACTCATCCGAGCAGGCGACTCGGGCCTTGCCTCGTCGGATGCAGTGTCTGTTGTCGTTTCTGCGTGTTGAGGCTTGCCGCTGCTTTGGCTGGAAAGGACTCCGTCTAGCGAAGCGACCGTGGGGAGCCATTTCTCGTAGGTGATCGGGAATTTGTCTCCCTCGGGCTTCTTGGGTGGGACGGCTGAGGTTTCTTTGGTGTCGACGGGCTTGTCGGTGGGTTTTTCCTCCGTAGGCTTGTCTTCCGTCTTGCCTTTTGCGGGCCTATCCTCGGTGGACTTCCCCGGCCTCTCGAACAAATACCCATAACCCTGCTCGACAATAAAATCATGCGCCTCCTTCATCAACTCCGGGTCAGAGCTCATGAGCGCTTCATGTATCATTTCGCGAAAGATGTCCAGAACCGGCCTGCGGGTCTTAATTCCATTCTTTTTGCCAGAGTCGCCGCTGTCTTTTGCCTCCTTGCCCGGCGTCTTGACCGGCTCTTTCCGCGGAGCCGCCTTGCGCCCTCCTGCCCTCAAATTCTTTCCTCGAAGGTGGGCAGTCTCTGTGTCTAAAACCACCAGGCCGAAAAGCATCGCGCCCACGGCACAGATCGTCATAATCGTCCCGAGTTCTGCCATGATTGCGCCTATGATGGAGGACCAGGCGTTGTGAATAGTCTTGAACAGCGCCATGAAGGTGACGGTGTGCAGGGCCAAGGGGCTGACCAGGATTAACAGAGCGGTGTAAGAGGCGTTGGTGATTTCGGATTTGAGGGTGCTCCAGAAGGTGGGCTTGGTTTTGGATTGGCCTGGGAAGCTCGAGGTTGTTTCGAAGTAGATGTAGAGGGCGATGGGCGTGCCGATGAGGAGGGCCGCTATGAGGTTTTGGAGGCGCGACATGGTGGGTGGGTGGGTTGTTTTTTGGGGGCTTCAGATGATAATGTTCTGTCTGGATTCAGACTGAGATAGGGAAGCTGCCGGGTTAAATGCTGTTCGGTGGTGTTGCAGGCTGTGATAAGTCAAGTTTGTTGTGCTTTGTGTTGGTTTGGGAGTCCAAGACCAGGTCCTTTCTCGTATGGGGAGTCTCAGATGCTTTACAATAGACCACTGAGCGATTGTATTTCATTGTTTAGAATGCACCTGAAGAGTCTTTATGTTATTTTTGGGCGTAAAATATGATCACAATCCGCTTGTTTTGTGCTGGTTGGCAAAATTATTCTTTGCTTGCACAGGTGAACCGGTTTTTCATCTCATGTGACACGTCATTATAGAAGAAACTTTGACACTGAAATCTTTGCTGGCTACAGGCACGCGAAGTGCTCGCTCTGGCTAGGTACCTAGGTATCTACCTAACTCGATGATGAACTCCGTTTTCGGCAACCTATTCCTGGATTCGTCTTTTCGTTTTGGCCTCCCGTTGTCATGGAGCCTAAAATACTGTATCTCTCACCCCCCAAGGGGCTTGGTGGATGCGCGCATGGAACGAGGTCCGTGGCATCAACTCGAATGTACCAAAGCCCTGACAATACCTAAGCAACAGCGCGTTGGGTGATTCCCTACGGGGCTTAAACCCGTCCAGGCAGGTCCTTTACGCTTGGTAAAAAGACCTCTCATCGATATGTCAAGGCCTTTGAAGCTAGCCCCGAGTGCTCTCCGGCATCTCTAGAACGCTCTGCCGACACCATATAGGCTTTAAAAGCCAAAGCCACCCGTCGCTGACCGCCCATCCAACACCTTCCCCCCGACCCCTCATCCACATGTTGGCCTCGAAATAACCCAGTAGTAGCCCATAACAACCGCCGACCCCGAGAAGATGGTAATGATCGCAAGCATAGAGCTCCAGACAGTATCAAAATCCTCCTTTGCCCCATTCTCCGGCAACCACGTCCAGCTCCTAAGTCGGCGTGTCGTGAAGCCGTAGAGCCATAAATAGATTGCTTCATTAGCTAACATCCACAGCTCATTGTAGCAATTTACGAAGATGATAAACGTAAAAATTCCACATAGGATGCCGACTATCCAAGACGACGCAGCGTGGGTGACCGTAGCGGTGAGGGTGCGGAGGGCTGAGAAGAGAAGAAGCAAGTTTATAATCCAGGCGGGTGTGGCATTTTCATTGTCTTTTGGCGGGTGGCTTTCTCCGCTCCAGGAAAGGCGGAAAGGAAGCAGAAGATGTTGAGGTAGATGATTAGGTTGATGTAGTAGCTGCTCATCCACGCAGGCCTGTAGTCTTCGAAGTGGGAAGCAAACCAGAGGATGGAATTGATGACGTGGATAAAGAGGAATTGAAAGATGGCGCAAATCTGGAAAGCCTTCTCCGATACGAAGAAACCGTTTTTGTTGCGCTCTTCCTGGAAGGAAGGGGTGCGCTAGGAGAGGGAGAAGAGTCCCAAGCACGACGATCAGTTCGAAAATATTCAGTCCTGTAGCCCTTAGTGTAAGATATCTGCTCGGTATCGATGCTTAACTCAAAACCACCCGTCCCGAAAGCTCCGTCTTGGGCAAGCTCCGGCGTGCCCGAGGACTACCAATTCAATAGCTTCTCAGATCTGACCGGAAGCGGCTACGGCGACGGCAACCTGTAATATTATTGCCCCTTTGTCATGTAGCATAGGCAGACCTCGCCACTTCAGCCTTGAGAGAACGTCTCCTTGCATTGTGATCCCACAATAACCCCAACTGCACCAAAAGCCTAAATTTCGGTATCATAGGCCCTATCAAATTCTTAACATTCTCCAGGTACCTTTCTCTTCACAAAATTCAAGTCAAAATAGCCCAATAAAAACCGACACGGCCGCCGGCCCCGAGAGCATCGTAACAACCTCGAGGGCAGTGCTCCACGTAGGTTCAAACTCCTCTGTCGCCCCATTCTGCGGCAGTCAGCCCCAACCTGTTTCCCGGCGCGTCGTGAAGCGGTACAAGCACGTCGTAATCGCTTCGAGGACTGGCTCGATGAACTGGTCTTCAGAGCCGATGGTAATCGCCAAAAGGCACAGGACCAAGACTCCGGCGGTAACGCCGGCGATCCATGACGATTTAGCGTGCGTGATGGTGGTGCAGAGGATGCGCAGGACCTCAAGGAGGAAACCAGTTACGACGATATCGGCGGAATGTTCGAAATGATCGCGCGTTAGGTCGTCCCACATGGGCGAGTCTGAGCTGTCTTCCGTTCTGGCGGAGGCGATGATGAGACTGACGAAGTTGATAGAGGATCCATGGTGGAAAATTGACGTGGTCGGGTACTAAGACGTGCTTCCCGCCTGGATAGAAGGTGCACCACTAGAGGAAGAGGTCGATGGTGTGGACGAAGAACAACTGGATGAAGGCGCACGTCTGGAAGACTTTTTCGGGTATTATGACGGAACGGGCTAGTTTATTCTCATTGTAATTGTTATTCTGAGAGGAAGGGGTGCGCGAGGATGGAGAGAAGTGTTCCGATCAGGACGATAAGCTCGGCTTCGGGACCGCAGCCGTGACCGGCGACGCTAGCCTCACGAATGTGCGTAGTAACTAGCGCCATAACGCGGTATGGTATTTGTAAAACCTGAATAAGGGACTCATTCATGCGAAAGGGGTATGTTGAATAGGTAAAGTGTGGGCGCTGAATTAGTGTTGTGATATGGGTTGGGAATGATTGTGGCTTGAAGCTTGGTCTCGCAAAGTTCGGCTAGATATCGGGACATGGTGGAGAATGACGGTAGGAACGGTGGTAGGCATGTGCTCCGGGCTCCACCACGACGGCAGCAGGTGCCGCTTGCTCGGCGCCTCAACCAATTTCAAGAACCGTTCGAATCCGCTCTTGCCATGGCTCGCTCCGCCATAGATGCTATCCACATCCGCGTCGCCTTCGAACTTGTACTGGTCCTCCATCTTTATGCGGTACGTATCGATCAATAACTTGTAGACGTCCTTCTCCGGCCGATTGTGCAGCCACGTGCCATTATTGATTCGGGTGAAAGGCTTCGCAATAGAGCCATCGAGCGCCCTGGTGTCGGCGCTGGTGGCGGTTACCTCCTCCCAATCGGACTCGCGGTCGGGCAGCTGTGCCTTCGTGGCGGGGATTTCTTGCTTGCCGCAGATCTTCTTGTGCGTCTTCCAGTCGCTCTTTTGGCACTCGCGCGAGCAGTATTGCGTGACGGAGCATTTGGCGCAGTGCTTGAGCTTGGCCTCGGAGGCGGACTTCTTGCAAAATTCGCAGGCGGCTATGGTGTGGGCTAGCAAAGGCTGCTTCCGGGAAACGGGAAATGGGGGGATGCGGTCTCTGTTGAGACGAGAAAGTGATGAGGTTGCCCCTTCAATCAGACTGTGAGGCCTAGAGGTGTGGGTGGGAGGTGGACGGGTGTGGTCGTCGTTTGAAGGGATCGTGAGAGCGGTGAAGCAGCGTTTGTGTCACTGGCTTGCTGTCATTGGGCGCCGCTACGTACCCCTGAATGCTGCTATAGACGGCAGGGAAAAGGAGACCCGACACCACGGTTGCAATTTGGAGGACCGATGAAAGGGTCAGCTTTCCAAGTCATTGGTCGCTTCTCTATGCCGATTCCGGAAATATCCATAGTAGTCGCGCTGCAAGGCTGATGCGGCTGGTATGCAAGTAGGGACCGTGTAAATTACCACACCACATTTGTCTTATCAGTCACAACAACCCGCGGGAAGTATGGGAAGGATATATAGCCCGTGTCCTACGACGGTCGGGAGATTCATGTCGTGAGTTGTTGGCCGTGTTGACCCACTTGAATCCCACGATGCAAACAGCAAACCGGCATCACTGGCTCACCGTTCTGGTGACAGCCGGGCTTATCGCTCTCCTGGCCTTGCCTGCACGGGCAACGACTCAGGTATCTTCGACATTGTCCGGCCGCGACGTGCTCGCCATGTCTCGGCAGACCCGTGCTGGTGATCAAAGTACTCCCCACCAGCTCTAGGCGTCCGATTCCAATGGATCGCATCGATCTAATACATGTGAAAACCAGATTACACCCTCTGCGAACGCGTCGACGCTCTCTTCAGCGACTTCACCAAACGTTCGGTGATTTTCCGGAATTTAACCGCCCAGCTCACCAGCATGGGAGTCCTCATTGAGTTGCAAGGCCAAGATCGCAGAAGCAAAGGTCGAATCCGAGACATCCAAGACCTCAACTTCACAGCAGTTCCGTACGAACGCCCAAACCCCATCATCACCCTTTTCCAGCGCCGCCCAGCGTACTTTATCTTGCCGGCTGCCCCGTCACAGCGCCTGGACTTCCAATCGCTGCCCTCAGCTCAGGCGCCACCCGAGTTTTGTTCCGAGTGCAATTGTCCTCAGTGTGTCAGCGGGAACAACAACCAGGGCAAAATCTGGGAGTGTATAATGAATAGCAGCGACTGCCATAGAGAATGCGCCTCGAGGTTGGGATGTATCATTTTCTGGATGGATATGGGCATTCAGAAGGAGGCCAATGCATCCGAGTCTGACATACGGGTTGTGTGCGAGGAGTACTTTTTGTCGGGGAACAGTGATGGCCAGCAATGGGGGTTGACTATGATCAGGGAGTCGGACTTTCCTGAACTGGGGAGGCCGCGGGGCAACTGATGCTACGAGGAGGAGATTTTGATTCTATGTACAGCGAGCTTCACAAGGAACGATGCGCCGTTCCTGAATTGAGGACAGAATCCGCGAGGTTGATTTACTGGAAAACAGACCGGCAGATCTCTCACCCCTTCTCCACTTCTTGGACTGCCACCTTGACTGATCCCGGCTTCGGGGGCTCCTCAACCTTCGCCCCTTCCTCCGTTCCCACACCTTCCCCCAGCGTCCCATTTGCTGCCTTTACTACATCCTCTCCCTCTCCCTCTCCCCTGGCCCCGCGACGTCGCAACCCCGTAGCACACAGTCTTCCCGTCTCAGGAGACACACTGAACGTCGCATCTTCAATCGCCCATCTCCTCCCAGCCAGACTCACAAAATCCTCCCTCTCTCCAGCTCCCCCTCCCCCGTTTGCAGCATCAACATCCCTCACCATCTCCGCAATCGCCGCGTCCGGTCCTCCACCCTTCAAAAGCAGCCCCGTATACGAAAGCAACGTCTCTGGAACACGCGCGACAGGAAGCGGCGTGTGCGCACACACGAGAGCCAGCCACGCTGTGCTCAGCAACGAGAGCGCCGTGACGGCGATCAGCACCGCAGCGACCCAATCGCGCGTGACGAGGCGCGTTTCACGGGCGCGGAGCGTGGCCGGTTGCGAGGGCGTGACGACAGGCGGGGCCTGGCTGTGCGAGACAGACTGGAAGGCGATGCGCGCTATGGCGGTGCGGTATACCGTGGCGAAGGTACGGAGGGTGGCAGTGTGGATTACCGAGGCGTTGAGGAGGGCCGAGAGAACGCGTTCTTCTGGGTCGGCTGAGGGTGGGAGGGCTGCCGCGGCGGCGTCGATGATCAGGCTTGCGAACGCGTTGTTTGTGATCGAGTTGAGGGGCTTTCCGTAGGCGAGGAATCCGTTTTCGAGGACGAGTGCTGAGGCCGGACGGATCAAGGCGGGTGGTGAGGTGGGGGTGAAAGATACTGATTCTGGGGTGGATGTGCCGGGGTTGGGTGGGGGTTCTCTCCACGAGGCAGTGAGATTGCCTTCGACTGTGGTGTAGGTGGTTATGCAGGAAAAGGCGTTTACTTGATCTAGCCGCGGGCGGGTTTGGTTGAAGGCCGTTGCGGCGATGAAGAATATGCGCGATGGCGCCGATGTGTCGTTGCATCGGAGGACGTTGCTCGCTTCGAAGAGTCCGGCTACTGCTAGCGCCGGGTCGGTACGGATGTTGAAGGATTGATTCAGTGCGCAGCCCCTATCCTCGGTCGTGAGCCACGCTTTGGCGAAGTACGCCGCCCGGTCGTCGTAATTGATCTGATAGTCAGCAGATTGAAGATTGCGACAGTCCAGGGATGCCGAATAGGCAAGCGAAGGTGCCGTGACTTCGAAAGATGTTGGCAGGCTCGACACGGTCGGTTTGAAGGGCTGGAAGGCACCCGTATCGCTTGTCCAGGGAGGGGAGCGGGCACCGTACACAATCTCCGAGGAGGCAGCGGACAATGCGCGAATCCATTCGTCACCGGGCTGGCCATCGAACGTATCGCTGGTGTTCAGGCTCACGGGGTAGTCAGCGGATATGGGCTGCGAGTATATTGCTGTCTCCACAGTGACGAGGGAGGCAGCCAGTGGTGCAAGGAGGATCTTCATGAAGAAAGATATGCACAGAGCCACAGCAAGATGCCAATGCTGGTTCCTGATGGTCAAAAACCAACGGTTGACGCCGTTCATGTAGCGGTAGTCGGCTAGCATGGTGGCCCTTCCATTACCGCCGCCATCTGGCTCCCGTCCGAGGAGCACCTCTCGACAGATTCGCTTTGACGACCGTGGCGCGCCAGACTTGGTTGCGGGCGCTGCTGACTGAAGGTGGGTGAACGGCTCTCGGGCAGCAGCATCGTCGGCTACGGTACCGCGAAGGAAACCAAGAATCTGGACGACCACGGATGGAAGCGTTGTCCAAAGAATGCTGAGATTGGTCCGGAATGTCTGGGAAAATGTCTCCATCGTTGTGCCGCTGAGAGTCACGAAGCCGCCCCGAGACCGACTGATGCCGACAAGACATGTTACTGCGACAAGAAGGAGGATATGGGCAAGCATAACCAGTGAGAAAGGCAACGGCCTTAAGACCCGGGGCTCTTGAAGCCGACAAGCGGGAGAGGTTTGCTTCTTCATGTCGCGGGCACGTTGCATCAGGACTGAGGCCCTAGTGCGGACTAAAATGAGCATCGGTAGGCGCTGAGGAGAGGGCGGCTCTCCCCGCCAGAGCAACTACGGAAGACCGAGCGAAATAGGTTCTTGGGGCCATCCTCTCGCGCCCATATCATTCCCGCGTCGGGCTCAATATTGCGCTGTGGCCCCAGAGTCTAGACACGGCTAAAGTCGATAACCCGAAAAGGGGGTTGTTGTGACCCCCTTATTGGCCGAAACCCGGTATTACCTTCTATCAGTGCGTTGTACAGCCTGAAAAGTGCCGTCTAAGTCCGATACACAGCATCACCGAGATATGCACGAACAGTATGACCATCCCTCCATTACACCACCTTCGCACACCTCTTGCATCCATATGAATCGGAGCTCCCCGACTATATTCTCTTATAACATCCACCTTACGCAATCGTCATGACAAGCCAGGCATCCCCGGCGCAGTTGAACACAGACTCGCCCGCGCAGCTTTGGCCCTCCACACTGCCACCACCATGAAACCCCCCTTTCTCTTTCTCACCCTTTTCCTCGCCCTCCTCATCCCCCCATCCCACGCACAGCAACCCACAACCAGCCCCCCATCAACCCTCCAGCCGCCAACCTACGCCGTCGCGTCCGTCTGCGCCGAGGCCCGCGCAGCATGCGACTCCGTCACGGCCGCGATAAAGAGCTGCTCCAGCCGAGCAGCAGCGAGCGCAGCAACAACCGTGGACAACACCGCGATGAACAGCTGCATGTGTCAGCCAGGGCCATCACTCGCGTTGTACGACTGCTTTATCGATAAGAAGTCACAGTGCTTTGGGACGTCGGCGTCGATTTGGACGCCGGGGGGGTTGGCGCAGTGTAGTACTATTGCTACGGGCTCGGTAAGTGCTTTTTTGTGTTGTTGGTAGGAGGGGTGAGGTGAATTAGCTCTCGGACGGGCGCTGACATATGGGAAGGCTACCTCGGAGGTTAGGAATTCGTCAGTATCGACAATCAGGACATCAGTGGGGAGTTCAACCACTACAAAGACTGGTACGGCTGGCTCGAGTCTGCCTCGGGTAACGAGTGTGACGTCTCCGACTGCAACTTCGACCAATGGGGCTTCCGCTCGGCTGGGGAGTTCTCCTATTATCGCAGCGCTTGGTAGCTTATTTGTAGTTTGTCTCGCTTTAGCATAGGTGGTTTGTCCCACTGGTAGTAAAAGAGGTGGATTTGAATGATTTGTTGCTACACAAACGAATGGTATACGGCTCAGCCGTGTCTATCCTTCACGAGAACCTCATTACCAAATACCTGCCCCTCAACAAAGAACGTCCCATCCAACTCGGTACTTACTGCCGGTGGAGGACGTCGGGAATATGGTGGTGATGGTCGGTTCTGACCCGAATGGCAGTTCGTGAAGAGGGAAAGAAGTCATGACCCTCCAGCATTGGGCTAGTACTTGTGTTTGGTTTCACATAGCCAACATTGCAATAACTCCAGCGGCGCCAACAAATAGCCCATCCACAGCCACCGTCAACAATGGCACACCTGCAGCCCCCGACGCTGATGTCGACTTGGCGGACGAAGAGGTCGTAGTCGAGGTTCGGACATCCGAGGCTGCCCCGCGGACGGTCGAGGCCGTCTTAGTGAGCGTGCTATCCACGGCCTCGCGGGTGGTCTCGAAGCCGGCTGTACCTGAGGTGCCGACGATGAGGGTCTTCGGCAGGGTGGTTGTCATGGTGAGGCTGCCGCTGGTGAAGGTCGAGACCAGAGCAGTCTTCACTAAGGTCTCGGAGGGGCCGATGGGGGTCGCGACGGGAATGAAGGTGGGGATCACTGGGCCCGGTTCCAAAGGGACGGCCGCGGCTAGGGTTAGTTTCGTCAGCTCTAATTTCTACGGCGACCAGGGGATGCGGCCTTACCATTGGCGCAAAAGGCCGAGCCAAAGTTAATGACGGGGGCGATATCTTCGGGCTGGCAGGCCTCGGCAGCACAGTCGCGGACGCCGAAGTTGAAGTCTGGCTTGTCGCAGAAGCATTTCGGATCTTCTTGGCCGTTAACCAAGGGGCAACCGAGGGACGGCCCCTGGGCAATCATGTTGTTGATGCAGATTTGCTGTTGGAAGGATGGTCAGTCCGAAGCGCAGTTCAGCCGTGCGAGGGGAGCATGGGGGCCTCACCCCGCACATGGGGAGGTCGGCGATGCTTTGCGCCATGGCGGCACCCGCGGCGAGGGAAGCAACGGCGATGTGTCTCATGTTGGCGAGGGCGACGCGGCGGTTTCGTGTTCTGAATGGTATGGTGATAGTACGGAATGGGGGTGCGAGGACTGGCGATGGGATTCGTCAAGTTGGCTGGGATTGTTTTGCGGACGGAGTGTTGCTTGGCAAAGCCCCAGAGACAGGAGAAGAAAGGTGGCGGCTTCGGTAAACAGCTCGGATATCCCGAGAAGCTAATATGAAGTCATCACTCCCCACTACATTTCCTTGTGACAAGCTCGCAGCAATCCCGAGGACTGCCCCAATCCCTAAATAAAAACACATGACCCCCGATGCTCGCTCCCGAAAGGGTATCCAAAACACATTTGACTCCAGCTATGCCCACAATATGCAAACATACATGACATTCCTGCTAAATCGCGATCAAGATCATACCCAACATCCCTACAGCAAAGACCACCCGCCACTCGACAGGCGGCCTGCTCGCACTACTCTTGAGCCCCTCGACCAGACGGTCGCCAAGCTGCTCGATACTCTTCTCAAAGGCGTCAAAGTCGGATGCGTTCCAGTTGGCCCCCTTGGCACCGGGGACTGCGTCTTTCCCGGTGAAGGCCAGATACAGGACATCTGTCTGGCTGTGACCATTGGAGCCTGTCATACTGTCGCCATAGCAGGCGGTGGCTAACGAGATAGATGCCTCCCCAACCATGGGGTGGCTGCCGTCGTCGCCGTTTGTGTCGCCCCAGACCCCGTACACCAGATTGTCGCCGCACACCACGGCCATGACGCTCAGGGGTCGCACGCCAACGGATGTAGGGTCAAACGTCCGCCATCCGCTTTTGCTCCCAGTATTACCGAAGACTACATAAGGGTGGACGTAGGCGTTGAGGTCCGTGATACCAGCTCTGTAGCGTACGATCGTGTCCTGGAATGCTGTGGTGTCCTGGTAGTCGGGGCTCCTGCTCACGGAGCAGCGGCCGTCGTTGGCGGGGCCATTCTGCACACCGTCGCAGTCGATATCCATGTCGGCCAGCGACCCGCGCTTTCCCTGGATGTAGATAACATCTTTACTCGAGAGGTAGTCTCCACAGTATGAGAAGGCTAGGGCCGGTGTCAGTTGCATCAGGCTCTCGTATTGGAGTGTGGGCATTGCCGCTCACTGTCTGGGCCCCTGTCCGTCGCCCAAAAGCCCGTCGCCAGTTCTTTAGAGCACGACCCCTTGTCCTTTATGCTGTTGTACAGATCTCGGACATTCTGTGGGACGTCTCTTGCTTGAGCGCCTATCCCGCAGGGCACGAGAAGGGTGGAGAAGAGGGACGAGCACCGCATGGCAATTGGCGATTGGTGGTTGGCGATTGAGTGGTGGAATGCGCCGATGCGGGGAATAAGCGTCACCGTGTTGTGGCGCGTGCTCTTGTTCAGATCATGCGGCAGTCAATGGCAAACGCGTGAGAAACGATGGGTGCGGCGCGGCGGGGTGCAATGGAGGCATGGGGTTGATCGGAGCGAGTGCTGCGTTGATGTTTCGGGTCGCCCGGAGAAGCTGAGGCCTGGTGTTGGGATGAGCCGTGGTCACTGTTTGTGGTGGGGCAAATGAAGCCCGGTTTCTGTGGACTTCTTTCCCTCCCGCGGCTGCCCAGGCCGACTGGTCAGATTTCGAAAGCGATACGAACAATTCCAAATATTGAGGCCGCCAGGCCATTCTGGGGTTGGGCTAGAAAAATGCTGCTGCGCAAAGGTCGCATTTAAAGAGATCGGGACATGACGTGCGCCAATTTCAGGAACACAATCCGCCCCACCTAAGAGTACAGTGCGCTGACAGTGCCAATAGTATGAGCACTGTGAATGTTTTTGCTGCAGCGTGGCAGCGAGTCGGTTCCGCATTCAAATCCAGTCCGAACAATATGCTCTCAAAACTGCGCCAACCCGCTCAACGTCGTCTCTAGCCGTGTCTTGGCATATGCGATCGAAATCCTTCTGTCAGACGATGATTCTATATCAGAGGATCGATGGCCAGCCCATTGCGGGAGTAGTGCGCGTTTGGAAGACGCGTCAATTCTCGAACGCGCTTTCATGATGCGACTCGGCTCATCAGTTCTCATCACAGGCCTCCTAGCTTCGGTTTCGGGAGGAAGCCCTTGGGGCGATGGTGACCTCGCTGTTCTGATCGCCGATGGCATGGTTCACGGCGCCGTTGACAGCGCAACACCAGCGGTGCGCCAGTTCCTCGGTATCCCGTATGCGCAACCACCGATCAGTAATCTCCGTTTCGCTCCGCCGCAGCAAGCGCAGCCATTTGGGGACCTAAATGCGACAGCACTACCTCCAAGCTGTATGCAGTATATAGGCGGTCTGCCCAATGTCATCATCAACGACGTCCTCGAGTTCAACTTGGGCGGATCGAACGCCTCGGACCCTCTCCGGATCAGCGAGGACTGCCTGACTCTCAGCATCTGGGCCCCACGCGAGCCGAAGGAGAGGGACCTTCCGGTTTTGATTTTCTTCTACGGGGGAGCTTTTGTTGCCGGTGGCGTTGATGTGCCGTATCAGATCCCGGCGCAATGGATTCAGCGAACACAAAGCCTCATTGTTGTATCTTTCAACCACCGGGATAACATCTTTGGCTTCCCTAATGCCGCAGGCCTGCCTCTGGAGGAACAGAACGTCGGCCTACTAGACCAGCGAATGGCGATTGAATGGGTGCGTGACAACATCGCCTCGTTCGGTGGAGACCCGAAGCGGATTGGTGCATGGGGCATGAGCTCTGGAGCCGTTGGGCTGGCCTATTACAGTTACACCTACCTTGATGACCCTATCTTGAATAGCCTTATCATGGACTCTGGAAACGAGTTCATCGATATTCTGACCAAGAACCCAGGCCATACCAACTTCACCTTCATCGCTTCACAGTTTGGCTGCGGCAATCTCGGACCAGCCGCGGAGCTCTCTTGCATGCGCCAGGTCAACGCGTCTGCCATGGAAGACTTCATGCGCACATACAACGACAAACTCAAGACACCAATCATAACCTTCTCACCCATTTTGGACAACCACACCGTTTTCGCCAACTACACGGCCTTAGCGGAGACGGGGAAGATAGCACGCCTCCCAGTGCTGATCGGCAGCAACGCCCAGGATGGCGTGCTATTCGTTCCTTACGATCCCAACGGCGTCGATATGGCCCTCGCGGACCTCACAACGATGTTCTTCTTCTTCTGCCCGACCTACCAATCCGCCAAGGTCCGCGTGGCCGCCAAAACTGGTCCAGTGTATCGCTACCTGTACGCCGGAAACTTTTCAAATATCAGTCCGAGGCCGTGGATAGGCGCCTGGCACGGCGCAGAGATGCCTCTTGTCTTTGGCACCCATCCTCTATACCGCGGCAACTCTACCGAGTTTGAGTATGTCACGAGCTATGCTATGCAAGATGCATGGTTCGCCTTCGTAGCGACGGCAGGCGAGAAGCCGTCTATTGAAGGCTGGGATGCGTGGGATGAGGTGGATGGTGGCCGAGTAGCCGAGTTTGGGAACGGTGTTGCCGCGAGGTTGATTGACACGACGGGGATGGAAAAGGAATGTGGCACGCTGTCGTCTCCTTTCCGCTGAGCAAGCTTGGTGCTGTGAGGGCGGGAAAGATGCCTGTTGGATCAGTCCATTCCGTCCCCGCATTTCCTGGCGGGTTATGAGCAACGCCATAGCAAGAATAAAGCATCATAGCAACATGATATTTAAGAATTTTTTTTTATTACTAATAGAAAGTCGTAAAGTTCATAATGAAGTCGGGATTCGTCTCTTTGCCAATTCTTTTGAGGTCCGAGTCTACCTAGCCCACCAACTTTCTCAACCCAATTCCGATCCCCAAGATTTACTCGAAGGTGTCATTGGGCCAGCACTTCTCCTTCGGCCAGAGCTTCTGGTCGTGGGTCAATGCGTGGTCAACGAGCTGCTTGCTGTTGGTGTTGACGACCTCCTTGCGGCAGTAGGCGCACTGAAAACATGTTAGCCGTCTCTTGATCTACCGATCGTCAATCGCACGGCGACTCACAATTGAGGTTGGCTTCTTGGCCTTGACAGGGAGACCGTTCGCCTTGACGGGGGCTCTGGTGCCGGCCGCCTCGGCCTTCTTGTGGTCGCGCTGGATCTGTGAGTCGTTAGTACCAGTCGCATCGAGATGCCCGTCAACGTGCATGTTTGTACGTAAAACTTACCTTGGCTTTCTTGGAGATAGGCATTTTGGCGGATTTGTGAGTAGATGTGAGGGTGAGAATGGCTTGTTTTGAGGGGCTATCTTGGGGTTTGAACCTTAATTTTTTTCTTTCCTTATCTTAGCACGAGTCAGATCTGAGAGCGGTGGGAGGGGGCAGAGAAGTTTGAGATTGTCGTCCAAACTGTCATGCGTCCCTGGCTCGAGTGGGACTAGAGGGGTATTGGGATCCTTCCGGAGTTGACCCATTGCAACTGTTGGCCTTAGATCTCAGGCATGACTGATGGTGTCATCCATTTCATGAAGGGAAAATATACAACCTTTATTTATTTCTCGTCTCTCTCGTTATAATTTCTGGCTCACAGCTTCTGAGGTTGGTTGCAATTGGATCGTGAAGGTCGTGCCTGAGTCAGGGCGCTGCACGTCGTTTAACCCCTGATCATGTCAATACTTGTTGGGAGCAGTGGCTACCTTGACCCAGTGCAGGTCCGACTCTCTGAGCCTGGCAATCCCACGGAATACCCTCCATCTGGAATTAGTGAGAATGACTTGGGCGGGTCGTTTTCTCAATCTACCCGGGCGTGCGCGACTCAAATGTCGTGCGGCGGATGCAATGGAAGGGACGGTTCGGCGGCATGCAGTACAGCATCAACCCAGAAGACTCTAGGGCCTCCGCTAGAATACAGGCTTCATCATTTGCGGCCAATGGAGGAATACGGCATCTATCCTTGCCCAGACAACTTCGATTATGTTGAATACCCAATCGGCAACAGCCAAATCCGGGTGTTATCGATTGAGCCCCCAAGTAATGACGGTGGGGGTACTGTTTGCTGTACATTGGAGGTGATCGATCTCGCAGCTCAGGTCGGTCGTGCTTGTGACTACATCGCACTCAGCTACGTCTGGGGTAACCCGGAGCCCAAGACGCTGATCCGCATCGGCGGTCTCAAATTTCCCGTTGGCCCAAATCTGTACAGTGCTTTGGTCTTGTTGCAAGGTTTTCCCGAGATCAAAGACCGGCGGCTTAGAGTCCGGATCGACGCCATCTGCATCGATCAGGTAAATGCCGCAGAGCGCTCCCAGCAAATCAAACTTATGCCATCTACTCGAGGTCCAAGATAGTCGTTACTTGGCTAGGTCCTTATCCGAGCGATGTCTACGCTGCCGCAGTTCCTGGTGGAAAGAAAAAACATGCCAGTCCCCGCCCTCGCGAAGTCCAGTCAGACTTCAGAGACTTTGAGCGCCATGGCTACCGCGCCCCTGGACGCCGCCCTTCTCATTGGCAGAGGACACTGACAATTCTTGACCAAATCATCCTCCAGAGTTGCTACTGAGAGCGCCTGTGGACATTACAAGAAGCTGCGCTCGCCACAGATATCCGTTTTTGGTACGTAGAACAAGTACTGAGCCTTCGCGATATTCACATGCTAGCCCCATCTGTTGCGCTGCATCACCTACAGCACGAGACGGCAACTGGACGCAATTTTCGTCGTTCGACACAATTGACATCACGTATCAACATGGCAGTAAAGGGCGCTATTTCGGATTCAGAACCGGACTGGACAACGAGGTTCTTCGATCTGGTCAACCTAGCCGTGTCAGCCATATGTCAGGACCCTCGGGACAAGGTTCACGGCCTTCTGGGTGTCCTTCCCTACGTTGTCACAAACCACATCAAGCCTAGATTTGAAAGGAAACCCAGCATCGGTAACGTATACGCTTCCTTCTCGAAAGTTTTCCCCAGAGCTGGCGGAAAACTCGACACGCTCCTCATGGCTGACACACACCAACTCGGGAAAGGAATGCAGAGCTGGGCTTTCGACTTTTCGGCCAATCTATCACAGCCCGAACCTGTCGATTGGAAGGCAAGCGGAGACTTGCCCGAAGCATACAGTTTCAACGAAGACGATAACTCGCTGAAATGCGGAGGCGTTTTTGTTGCCGAAGTTGTCGCCAGCTCGATCGTCTTTGCTCTTGTCAATGGAAATAGTCGTCGTAGACGTAAGGATAGGGAGCTAATAGACTTGGCCACGGCTCGCGATGTCTCCTTGAGCCTAAATATCATTGATACGGAAGACGAGACGGCAGATATGATGAAGGTTGAGGTAGTGCTGCCTCTCGAGAAGAAGACCCCGGAGTTTGCTAACACCGTCGGTGCGTGGTTTGACAAACGATCTGAGGACCGTTGCCCACACCAAGCTGGTCCAATGTTTCTACAACTTTTCCGACCACCGCATCACCAAGGTGCGCTACCTCTTTCCACTCTACGACGGCGCCGCTGTTACCGGGCTCACATGCCACGTCGGGGACGATATCACTCTGGTTGGACGGGTCAAGCCCAAGGAAGACGCTAGTGTCGAGTTCAAAAAGGCCGTGAAACAACAGCGCGCGGCCGCTCTTCTTGAGGAGCAGACAGCCGAAATATTCGAGACCGTGGTCGGGAACATTCCGCCCAACACCGACGTGCGCGTTGAGATCCAGTACGTGAGCTCATTAAAGGTCTCGCTCCACAACGGACTTAATGAGGAGCTGTGTTTTGTCATCCCTATGTCCATTGCCCCGCGTTACGGCGGGAATCTAAGCAGATACGAGGATAGCCAGACACCCCCCATCGATCCGGCAGAGGATGGTCTCAATATCATCGTTCAGATTGTCAATGACGGGTCTGTGTGTGACTTGAGGCCGAATTTCGCATGCAGAACTAGCACGAAACCCTCCATCATCAACGGACCTCGGAGTGGAGGAGGTGAAATTGTCAAAACGGCAATCGCCACGTCACTAATGGGGCTTAGCTATGGACCTGCGAGAACGGTGTTAGAGCGTGACTTCGTACTCGTGATCGGGGTCAGTCCGACTCATTCGCTCAGCTCCCGTGCGGTCCTGTCCCCAACAATTTAGGAGGGTTATGCAGCACTATTGATGAACCTTAAACTAAGTGAGCTTCTTTAAACGGCATTACCGACCAATTGGTTTTCTGTGGAGGTGCTTCTAATTCTAGACCAGTCCGGATCTATGAATGAAGCTACGCACCCCAGAGGGAGGGGTTCTGTCAAACAAACCAAGATCGGGACTCTGCGCAAGGCATTGCCTATCGCCCTCGAAAGGCTACCGGACACGTGCGTTCTGAATATTATATCCTTCGGAAGTCGTGTCAGCTTCATGTGGGATAAGTATCAAGGCTCACGCCCGTTCTCTGGCGACAACCGCAGATCAGCCATCGAGTACGCTGGGAGTATCCATGCTGATATGGGCGGAACCGAGATTCTCGCAGCTCTAGAAGCCGCCGTACAGTCCTGCTCAAGTGAGCATGTATCGTCGCAGATCATCATTATCACGGATGGAGAAGTCGAACCAGAACATGTCATTGAGTTCGTGTCAAGAATACGGCAGCGGTTGCAAGATCTGATCCGCTTTTTGCTCTAGGAATTGGCACCCAGGTTCCGCACCGAGTGATCGAGCGCATCGGCGAGCGTGGTGGCGGCTATGGCGAGATTATCGACATCGAAGCCCGTCCAAACTAGGGTGACAGGCTTGCCCAAATGCTTGAGTCGGGTATAATGTCAAACAGCCTGGGTCACCTTGGCCCGGGTTTCCAAAGGCACAGCCTGCTGAACTACCGGTTGGGAGACAAGAAGACGATATCCACAGAAGAGCCAGTCCCATACCTTCAAGCACCTTACCCAACGCCTTCGCTCCATCCCTTCACCTACCGGCCAATATTTCTCCTGCCCGGCCTCGGGTCTCGCTCGCCCCCGCGTGAGATAATGTTGCGGTTTGCGCCCTCCGGAACGGAAACGAAGATCCCACACATACTCCCAGTCCAGCCAACAGGATCCGATCAAATGACTAGTTCGCACTTGGCGGTAAAAGCGGTGCTGATTGATCTCGACTCCGAGGTCAGTCATGGCGACTGGGGACCGGATAAAGTCCAGCTCGCGCGACTGAACGCTGAGCATCTGGGCACGACATACTCAATTACGAGCAAGTGGACGAGCTTTGTCGCCGTGGATGAGAAGAGGAACGTCGCTCACGATGTCGAGCTGAGCAAGCTCGTGATCACGCCGGATACTCAAGCTGGCAATGCGGAGGCGCCACGATCACAACCTCAAGGGGCTGGCGGCCCACGTTATGGTTCAAACATACCTCCTTCGACAAGGCCAGGATCCACAATTCCCTGGATACTCGGCGAGGGCGACCGAATATTAGCATCCACGAATTCTCCTAGGGAACCGCAACAGCGGAGTACCATTGGCAGCCGGCGTCGGAGGGTTATGGGACAACCCCAATCGTTTGAACCGGCACTCGTGCGGGAGATCGGGTTGGCACGGGTAGTGAATGTGACTCACGGCGACACGCTGGGGGTTGGACAACCGAATTTTGCTACCGACCCAACAAGGTTGCCTATCATGGGGGCGACCCTAGGAGACAGGCGAGAAAGACCGATAGAGCGCTAGACCAAGTCATGGAGAGTAAAACTTGCTGCTAGTTGCGGCTGCTGTACGGTGATGTGAGAGGCTTCTCGCGATCTTACCGAGCATGAGAATGATGTTCAGAGTCGCAGGACATGCGTAAGCCGGGCGAAGCTGTGTCCGAGCCAAACCAGAAAAGCCGAAGGGGGAACTCGGTTGCCGATCGGCTCCGCACTTCTTGGCAAACAACGGTGTCACCCAACGACGTCAGCAGCTTTTGCGGGGAAGAACATCCAACATTCCAACAACCACCACAAACAAGTATCCCATCTCAAATCCAACAACCCCCCCTCGACACAAAATGGCAGCTTCCACCACGATTACAGCTCACTGCCTCTGCAAAGCTCACACATTTACCACTACGGTCCCCTCCTCCTCCCTTCCCCTCACAGCCACCTGCTGCCACTGCACCTCCTGCCGCCACACCACAGGCGCGCTCTACCTACCCTGTGTAGAATGGCCCAATCGATCTGAAGACCTCTCCGGCCTGAAGCGCTACCCATTTTCCCCAAACACGGATTACTTCTCCTGCGCCACCTGCTCAGCCCTCCTCTTCTGCCGCGGCACAGCACCCGATGCGCCCCCTGAGGTGGTCACCGGATCACTCGTCAACGGTCCAAATCTTATTCGGTACGCGCGTCACGGCTTTGTGGGCGATACCCTCGACGGGGGCGCAACAGTCTGGCTCGCGAAGGATGCTGAGGGAGTTCCGCTTAAGAGATGGTCCGGCGCGCAAAGAAAGAGCGAGGAATTGCCTTTGACATGGCCGAAGTTCACGGCTGCGGATATCGAACTCAAGGCAAGACCGGAACGGACAGCACTGAAGTGTCATTGTGGCGGGGTTGATCTCCTTGTGCGCAGCGCGGCGGATTTGGAGGGGAAGTCGGCATCGGAATTGCCGTTGTTTGTGGATCCGAAGACGTTTCGGTATCTCGCTATCACGGATGGGTGTGATTCTTGTCGGTTGTCATTCGGGGTTGATGTGACAAACTGGACGTTTGTGTCGCTGGATCATATTGAGTTTCCTGGGGCGGAATCTGAGTCTGAGGCTGACGCGGGAGGGGAAAAGCGGGCATTTCCTGCGAGTATTGCGGAGCTCAAGGAAGCTGTGTTGGCGAAGGAAAAAGACCCGAGGCTGGGGAGCTTGGCTTTCTATCAGAGCTCGTCGGACGTGGAGCGGTATTTCTGCTCGGCGTGCTCGGCCGCGGTATTTTATGCTGTGCATATGGAGGGCCGGACAGATATGGTTGATGTTGCGGTTGGTTTGCTGCATCATGAGGATGGGGCCAGGGCTGAGGGCCTGCTGACATGGAATTTGGGCATTGTTTCGTGGCCTGATGATACGCTTGGCGGATGGAGAGAGGGGCTGGTCAAGAGAGTCGTGGAGGATGCTGAAGCGTGGAGGATCGAACGGGGGTATCCGAAGAGTTGGAGGAGGCTGGCCAGGGAAGAGGAGGCTGCTAAAAACGCTTTGAAGTAAGCGACAGCGGATGAAACGTCCTGTCTTGATCGAGTTACTTCAGTACCCCCTTTCGTCTATCAGTCGTGCGGGGTCATGCCACATCTCAATTCGCGCAGAGGATTTCCACCCTTTCAATTCAACCGCGATTTTCCATGCCAGACTCAAACCAAAGATGGCTGCGCCGCAAAATGTCGAGTTCCCTCGACTGAAGTCGCTCGCTGACTATGAGAAATGGGAGAGCAAAGTCTATGACCATGTGATTGAAATGCGCAACGGGGGACCCGGCCGCGGTTACGGTCGATTTCAAGTCCCACCGCTTTTGGATCGTCTTCCTGAATACTTTGCGTCACAAATCCGATTGTGGCCGGACTATATCAGTGGAGTCTTATCATCAGACACGGTACTCTGGCAGCTTGGGGATGCTTGGAGAAGATGCAACTGTTTGAGAGAGTACGTATCCAAGACGAAGTCCGAGTTGTGGGAAAAGTATTTGGTCGACCCGCAGCTCATATGCTGTGAAGAGTGCCGGGCATTGCGCGCGGCTGTGCTTACTGTAGTGTCTGAAGAGCTGGGGGATGCAACTCCCGAAACTCTGACCGTGCACCAAGGGTTTGACTACATGAAAGGCGGTAATGGCTATGAGATTGCACTCCTCGACGGCAGCGATCGCGAGCTGTTACGTTTCGATGTTCTGGAATCACGGACAGGTATGTCATTGGTACTCCCCTTCTCTCTACCCAGCCGGGACTGACGTGTCTACAATGGATTGTAGAAAGGCCGAGACCGGCCGGAATGTCTCCATCCCAGCCTGTGTATCCGCGGATTCACTCGGCCAGGTGGTGGCTGAAATCCTGTGTTAAGCTTCACAAGTGCCAGACAGCAAGCACCTTTACGCCACGACGCTTAGTCCAGATTGGAGACGGGAACGCGGATGTCCGTCTTGTAGACATGTTCGAAGAAGCACGCGAAGATTCCCCCATTGCTTATGCCGCTCTCAGCTACGTATGGGGGACCTCTAACGACACGTTGACTACCACTCGTGAGAATATTGATGATCACAAGCGTCAGCTCCCGTTTGAGAGGCTCCCTATGGTAAGAATGATGCCCTGCGGTCCTCATTTGTGTTCCCATGCGCTAAGACAGGCTGGGATGCAGACAATCCAAGACGCCATCCTCTTGTGTCGTGGACTTCTTATTCCTTGGCTCTGGGTCGACGGGCTGTGCATCGTCCAAAGGGACCTCGAAGACCACGACTGGAATGAGGAATCCGCCAAAATGTCACAGATATACTTCAACGCACATCTCACCATCAGCGCCGAGGATACCCCTGCTTCCAATGTCGGCTTCGATCAACTCTTCCGGAATCCGTTCCGAACCCTTCCCGGACAAAAAGAAGGGACGGAATTCGGAGTGTGGATGCGAGGGACCCAGTCCCAGACGACAAGTGAGGATATCCTCTCAACGAGAGCGTGGACCTTGCAGGAAAGGATTCTATCCAACAGAGTCCTCCGCTTCCGCTCTAGCGGTATGGAGTGGGAATGCAACAATTGCATCCTACGGGAAAGCAGAGCCCTGGTACCGGACTTACAATCGCTCACATTCCGAGCCATCCGGCTGAGCGGAGGAGCCGTCGGCCACGGATCCTTCACAAGACGCAGACCCGACGGGGAAGCTCGGTGGGACAATTCAATAGGCGAGAAGGCAATTCATGTCAGCTATTTCCTCATCTCTAGCTCGCCGGCTTCCATCTACTACGCGTGGTACGCCGTCGTGGAGAACTACTCGCGAAGAGCGATGACAAGCGTGACCGACAAGCTCAGCGCCATCTCAGGCCTCGTCCGTTTCCTCGCCGACTGTCGGAAACTCGGACCGGAGGACTACCTCGCCGGTCTCTGGCGGGGAGATATCGCCGGCGGCCTTCTCTGGTACACCGTCCCCAGCAAACCCGAAGACGATCACTACCGACACACCGACCAGTATATTGCGCCCTCCTGGTCGTGGGCATCCCTGAACGGACCGATCGCCTACTTCCACGAACAGTACCAATTCCCGCTTGACATACGAATAAACTTCGTCCACGGAGAATGCTACCCCGTCTCAACCGACCGCTACGGCCGCGTTAGATTTGGCGCCATCACACTTCGCGGTACCCTCACTCCCGTCGACCTGCTCGTCCTCCCTTACGACCCTGAAATCTGCCCTAGCGACTATACCGGTGGAATCGGCTGCGCCCCACGAGCCCACCCCGAGCAGCTCGTGCTCATAAGCAACGCCATCCCCGACAAGAACACCCGCAGAAGCTGGTATGAGATCCTCCCCGACGTAGCGATGGAGTATGATACCCCTGAAACCATCGAGCCGTTTCGCCTTGAGCCGGGGAAGAAAATGCCGTGGAAGTCGCCGCAGGATACGGGTGGGGGCAGTGACGAGACGAAGCACTTTTGTTTGAGTATTGGGGAGATGGTGGATAGGCAGAGTCATGGGAGGAGACACTGGTGGCTTGTGCTTGAGCAGGCGGGCGAGGAAGAGGCGCCGGTGTATAGACGGGTTGGGGTGGGGTATTTTCAGTATTTGAGGAGGCCATTTCAGCTGTTTGGGTTTGATGAGACGAATGTGGTTACTATTTTGTGAGTGGGTTGCGAAATATAACATCGATCAGCACCGTAATTCAGTCGCTTTGTAGGTTACGACTTGTTCTGGTAGGGTAGGTTCTCGGTGGAAATGTCAGGGGTATTGGAAGATTTGCCTGGCGGGGAAAGTTTCATCTCCCCGCAAGGAATTACAGGACAAATGAAGCGAATCGAACAACTATCTGAAGAAGACGACAAGTGCATGGTTGAGACCTCGAAAGAATACTGGCTGGAGATTGACGAGATATTGGACGACGAGACGCGTGGCGACTTGCTAGCCCCGGCGATAAGAACGAGACTTGCTTAGAAGAGGGCAAGGGATCTCAAAACGCCCCCGAAAATGTTTGCCAAGTCAAAGAGTCAGCGTGAAGATTTCTAGAAGCGGAACACAGACTTTCGGGACAAGACATTATTGCAGGATGATGCATAGTGGCATTGTTGAAAGGAAGAAATCGCCTGGGCTCTGGATAAAAATAACGTCGGAAATGGGAATGAGATCGACGATGCTAGCAGTTGAAGTTGAAGAAGAAAGAACACTAGAAACGAGGAAGCTGATGTGAAGAATATTTGCGGATAAAAACAACGATGACGAGAAATGAGCACCAAACCTCAAATGCAGACTAAACGTATTGCGGGTATATATGCTACTATTCCACAACCCATACCAACTGCCACCGGGGTGGGCCCCGAGTTGTCCCTAGGCCGATCAACCCAACCTACGGGTTTGTGGAGCCGACGATGGGGCACGATGAGGAAAATACTCAAGGACGCTTGGGGGTTTTCCGGACCAGTAACCACTCCGAGGATGCGAACGTTCCTTTTTTCGATTTCATCCTGGTGGTACTGCTCAATCTCTTTTTCCCCAAAGCTTTACTCTAGGTTTTTTGCTTTCGCATTTGAAGTGTGTGGTGGTGGTTTGGCTGACCGTCTGGGATCTCAACTGGTGGGATGCGTGTCTTGGCCCGCGCCTTCCGACCCCACGCTACATCCGGTGGCCCCAGCGCCCACTAACGGCGGCGACAGTCTCCGGGCAGCGCCGGGCAATCGAAGATCAACGAATCTAGCACTTTGGCGTAGGTGGTAAGAGCTTCCCTGTCATTCCCATAGCCTCTTAGGCCCTGCGTTCAGTTCAAAGCAACAACAACTTTTGTTGTATCCATCAAATCAGTCTGTCTGCTTTCCTCCAAGCCACCGCGAGCTACGCGTTCACACTTTGAGTCATCAATTGGCGGTTGCAGCCCTAGCTTGTAATCTTAATTCCTCAGCACAATTGATATAATCTTTGAGGTCTGGTGTTGATACAAAGTCACAGCCCATGTGGCTCAATCGGAGCTACGAACCAAGTCAAACAAAAATCACCAACGGGCTGAATACGCGATACGCTCGCTGATGATCCGCATCGGCGAATTAGCGAGGAACGAAACAAGCTACTAAATACACACATACCGAGAATCCTACGCTGGCACCCGCACCCGAGCCGCGTCAGCAACACTACCCCTCAAACACAAAAGACGCCTTGCCTCAAGACACGTTCTCATCCAGAAGAGCGGCACTAAACCGCAACTATAACTTCAGCAACTCCATCCCACCAACCTCAATCCCACCACAAGACGCACCCATCCAACATGCCCCCCAAGACCCCCAAATTCCACATCCGCCCCGCCCTCCCCACCCCCTCCGACATAGCATTCATCGCCTCCGCCTTCGACTCCACGCTCCCGTACCTCTCCACCATCGGCAGCGGCGCCCAATGGGGCGCCATCCCCTTCAGCACGCGCTCGGGCTTCAACGACGAGACGCTCCTCTCCCTTGAGCAATCAGAGTCCTTCCGTCAGACGGGCAAGTTTGAGGGCGAGGATGGGGCGGTTAGGGTTTTTATTGCTGAGGCTGAGACTGAGACTGACGGGCCTGGGGTATCTAGAGGGGGCGATGATGATGATGATGTGGAAGGGGGAGAGGGTAGCGGGAAGGGGCGATTGCCCGTAGGGATGATTACTGTTCGGGAGGATTTCTTTGCGGAGTTTTTGAGAAATCAGGAGGTTTTGCAAGAGGAGATATGCAGGGCAAAGGATTTCGTGTATCTGGAGGTGTTGGTGACGGATTATAGCGCAAAAGAGAAGAGGAACGGAGCGGGGGTGGCGCTCATTGAGCATGTTAAAGAGTATGCGAGAGAGAGGGGGAAAGGAGCGGTTTATGTTGATTGCTGGGGTGGGAATGATGAGGGGTTGACGAGGTGAGTTTGACCTCCTGGTAGCGATGATGAGATGGTGCTGATTTTTTGCCAGGTATTATGAACGCCAGGGATTCACAAGAGTTGCTGACTTCACAATTCCGAGGAAGGATGGGTCGGTTTGGCCGGGAACTCTCCTCCGGATAGATATTGTGCCGATCGAAGGCGCTACAGATGCAAAGTGAGATACATCGTTGGTCGAGTAGCTTCATTTTGATGGGAAGAAAGACAGTGTGTACGCTACATGAACAGTATGATACAAGCATGAGTGAGATATCTTGATCAAGTCCTCCTTCGAAAGTTGGTAAAAGTTCCGTTCCAAAATTAGCCAAAGTATGCGTCCAAAAGTCGTAACATGTTCAAATCCAAGCCATCTGGAATGGCCATGCAATACATCACTCCGACTAGAACCCCGGCGGCCCAAGAACAACCACTTTCGTGGTAGAGAGCGGTTCAGCAGATGAGATCACCCCGGGAATCGAAGGAGCCCCACTCGGCAACGTGAAGCCAATATCCGGGAAAGACCCTGTCGGCTCAATCGGCGCGAAAATAGTGACCATTGGTGTCGCAAAGCCCCTCCCATTGTCTGTGATTCCACCCATATCGTCGGTCATCATATCCATGTCCTCGTCAGTTGCAACCCTCTCGCTCTGAGCAAACCCGCCGATACCGTCACCTAGACCCCCGAGTAGCCCTGTCAACGCCCCAATTAGTGGAATGCTGAACGACGTCGCCGTCACGGAAGTAAAGTCGGTGACAGTCGGCTGGACCTGTCTCGGCGGGTCTTTGGTGGCCGGCGTCGTGTGTGATGCTAGTGTCCCGACAATGGTCTTCACCGGCGGTGAATGGTACACGCCGACGGTGTGTGGGGTGGGAAGGAGGGGATCTGTAAACACAATTGCGTATTGAACTCCGACATGGAGAAGCTTGCACATCGTGTTCCCGCCAAACTGCGCAACGTCGATAGCAGCGGATTTTGCAGCGCTGATCCAATTCATTCCTTGCTGAAGAGGGGCGGTGAGGTTTGGGATGAGCTTCGCAAGGGGAGCGCCAGCGCGGTCGAGGAATTGGGGAAGATTTGCCATAAGTTTGTTACCGTTGGGAATGAAGGCCAAGTCGGCGGTGCCCGGAGCGGTAGAGTCTGCCGGTTGTATCCATGTGCTGATGACATCCTCGCAGGCTTGTTGGCTGCTGTTTGCGCCCGGGTACTGGCAATTGAAGGTGAAGTTGCCCCATTGATCGTCGGAGAGCTTCTCAATGAGGTAGCACGTTGAAGGTCCGAAGGTGAGGTGAGGCTCTTTGAGCTGGCCGGTGATTTCTTTTTCGATTTGCAGCGTGACGGTGAAGTCTTCCTCGTCCGAGTCCCGTTTTCTCGCTGCGGGCATGAGCGAGTTGCCCGTCTCGTTCGAACTGGACGGAGCCTCAGCAATGGAAGCTATCTGGTCGAGGAAGCCGCTGATCTCGACAGAAGACGCCGAGTTGCAGTCAGCGTCGAAATGATGTAGCCCAGTCTCGTCAAACACAAGGGATTCTCCTCCGGCCAGGATCAGAGCAACACGGCCAGCGGCAGATGCGTTGGGCGAGACGTCAAGCATGCAGCGCTGTCCATCGATGGCAGTGGCGATGTATTCCGGGACCGTAGCGTTTTCGCCAAGGTAGAAGAACATCGGGTCGTCGGAGGTGCTGTTAGAGATCTGGTTTGAAGCAAGCGCGATCATTTCGAGGGCTGACGTTGGAATCGGGAGACTGTAGCAGGAAGTTGGAGATCTGGCAGGCTGAACGGTGATGCCCGTTAGGACGGCATTCTCAAGGGCGATGCTTGTGGTAGGCGGGCAATGTGGAATCGAGACAATTGTTGTCGGCTCGTGCTCGGCTTCACAAATCGTCCACACCGTTTCGGTGACGACCGTCGTCGCCCAATACCAAGGGCTCAGCTGCGCACGGCAGAGGCCGAAGATGAAGCATGCCAGAAGAGTCCTTCGGGTGGTCATAGTGGCGGGTGGTTCTTCAGCAGCTTATGTCTGAAAGAACGTGGCTCGCTGAGTGCTCCCGACGAGAGTGCAAATCTCGAGCGCATTCCAGCACCCCAATTGAAGAGGCCATCCTCGCACTGGTTCTTTCCTTTCTAAGCTTCGGCTGCCAACACTTGCCTGTTGTTCCCCCCCTCGACATCGATCGATTCTATATCAAGGAGGAGCACCCCGTACGGTTGTGAACATAGCATTCATCATTGGTCTTCGACGAAAGGACGCATCAAACGAGAAGCGCTCTTGGTATGTGTCGGCTCCCTGTCGGGCAAAATTGCACGATACTCGCAATTGAGTTTCATGGGCTAGCGCCTGGGAACCTGACATGCTGACCGCATCGGTTCTGTGAGCTGAACAAACACGCTAGAGCTGCCAACACGGGAGGGCGGACCATGACTTGAGATGGTGGGCTTTCGAAGTGCGAGAAGGCGTCCCTAGACTCAGGGGCAGCCTGGTTGCGTCGCTAATATTAGGGGTCGACCGCCACGTATGCACTTGCATGACAGACGGGCCAATTTGAGAGTTCAACCAGGTATCGCAACGCCTGTCCGTGGTCTTTCCGACATTTTGTGCTTGTCAGGTTTGGAGCAGGTACTTATACCGATGCATCTCTCGTTGGGTAAACGGAAGGGTTCCTATGCAGAGTAGCGAGACAATCCCCGACATCCTGACCAACACCAAAAAAAGATGGCACGCACTCTCTTGCGCTCCCTCGCCTTAGGTGCGTGCCTTTTCGGCGCAGCGCTCTCAGTGACACCGGTTGACGACAAGAAAATGTCCGCGATGCTCAACGCAAGTGGGACGGAGCTCGCGCTTGCCGCGCAGCCGATGTGGTTTTTTAGCCAGGCGATGGGCTTCCCCTCATGTTATCCGACAAGCGCAACCGACGTCCAAGGAAGCCAGACGCCACCGGTGGCGCTCTGCGCGTATCCGGACACCGGATGCGGGTGTCGGAAGCCCGGAGTCAAGCCCGGGCACGCTGGGCCGCGATTCCCCGTGTACTACTCCTTCAAGCAGTGCAATGAGACCGAGGTCCGTGTTGCGTACAATCTCTTTTATGAGAAGGACGGGTGCAGCCCGGAGAACTTGCGCGGACACCCATAGTAGGTTTCCCTGGTCTAGAGCGGTTGAGTTGCGCTGACCATCTCTGCCACAGCGACTGGGAGCGGGTTGTCGTCGTCTGGGGAAAGGGTGAGAACACCAAGTGGGTGCCATCGCGGTTGATGATATCACAGCATAACGGCTACCAGACTATCAGCTGGGATAATATTGAGAACACATTCAACACGCGCGATGGGAGGCATGTGCGGGGAGGCAAAAACGGCCTTCGAGGTAGGGATCATGCAAAGGTCTATGTCGCGTGGTCGAAGCACGCCCAATACCAGAACCGCCAGACTAGGTGGTTCACGCCGCTTTCACAGCTGACAGACTTGGCTTACCGGAGTGACGACTGGTGGTATTTCCCGGTGAAAGGTGGGTGCTAGTGGAGCATGAGGGTGGGTGTGGCAGGCAATAGGGTTGCTAATTTGTGGGTTCAGGCGACTACGTTCTTGCGGATATGTCGACAAAAATAGGGGCAAAAATCGCCAGCTTCGATTGGGGTGCAGCGGACAGTTTCCCAGCAAGGGTTCATGAGGGATTGTGTGAGGCAAAATGATGGGTGTTGAAGCTAGAGGAAAGAGGTTTGGGGCGCTCCGAGCGGACTCGATTGGTCTTGATCCCTGTTGCAGATCACCTGCCAGCTGCCGTGCGTGTCTTGCGTGGAAGGCGGCTGGTTGTCAGCCGTCAGATTGGTGAGCATGGCCCCACTTGGGCGAAAAGCACAGAAAAATTCATGCTTCGAAAGCTCTTTTCTTCCTTCCTCTCGCATCACTCTAGGAGCAGTCATGGAGGGCAAACCATCATCGCAGCGCCAAAAAGCTGAAATATCCGCGTTGCGATGCACAGGTAGGTAATTGCCACTCCAGACTGCCGAATGGAACCAAATGTGCACAGCAGCAACCATTTCCTGACCACTCGAGCCTCAATGGCTACGCCGGTGAGTCTTCTTCGGAAGACCTTCTCCTCGCGACACGTTATGTTGAGCGTTTGGAAGGGGTCGGGAAATGGGCGGGAGCGGCGTAAGCTGCTCCCATCTTTGTTGCAAGAACGAAAAGGACCATCATAGTCCATGCCTGCTGTCCGCTGGAAACAGCAGAACCCACCTACGCAGGCGTGGCTCCAAGCGCTCCGACATCACCTGATGCATCCCTTGCGATTTCATTTTCGTGGTGTTTTCCATCCGGACCCGGCCGCGGCCGAATGCTCAGTCAGCGCGCGCCTGCCTGCGGGGCCGAAGCCCACCCTGCATCGTGCCACTACCTACGTCATTCGCACCAGAAGGAAGATTGCGGCCAGCGCAAAAGATGTATCTAGACGTAAATTCCAGGTGTTGCGCTTCATTTTGAGCGATTTCCCGCCGTGCGACTCAGTGACAATTTTGCATGCCCCCAAGTACGTATTTGTTGCGACCTTCCACAACATGGCCGACCAAGACACCAATGAGAGCTCTGCACTTGGGCGTCGGCTCCCACTGAGCACGAGCGGCCCCCTCGAATGCTCGCTGAAGGGGACCGTGTTGATGAACCGTGCCTACTTCAACAAGGGATCCGCCTTCACAAAGGAGGAGCGTAAGGAGTTCGAGCTGTCCGGCTTGTTGCCGCCAGGCATCCAAACGCTCGAGCAACAAGTTCGGCGGGCCTACGAACAATATTCTACTCGCCCTGATGATCTGGCTAAGAACACCTTTTTGACCTCGATGAAGGAGCAAAATGAGGTGCTCTACTTCAAGGTACGCCCAAGTCCTGAGCTACGAGCCCGCATCCGTGGCGGCCATGATCTAACGATGGCAGCTCCTGCAAGACCACCTCGATGAGATGTTCAGCGTCGTCTACACACCTACAGAGGGCGACGCAATCGAGAACTACTCGCGTCTGTTCCGGCGGCCGGAGGGTGTATTCTTGAACATCGGCGATGCGGACCGGGTCTCCCACGACTTGTCTCTGTGGGGGACGCCAGAGGACATTGACTACATTGTCGTGACAGGTATGCTCTCCCTGTGCTACATGCGCCAAATAGCTTTGCTGACCGCAACTAGACGGAGAAGAGATCCTCGGCATCGGCGATCAAGGCTGTGGCGGCATCTTGATATCCGTCGCAAAGCTGGCTCTCACGACCTTATGCGCTGGCATCCACCCCAACCGCGTGTTGCCAGTTGTTCTAGACTGCGGGACGGACAACGAGAAGCTTCTGAACGACCCGTTGTACCTCGGGCTCCGGCAGAAGCGGGTGCGAGGGAAGGAGTACGACGACTTTGTCGACACATTTGTCAATGCAGCACGCAAGCTTTATCCCCGCGCGTACATCCATTTCGAAGACTTCGGCCTGGACAACGGTAAGTAATAGGGTCACGTTCTTACCTGCGGGAGAGTGAAGTCTAATAACGATGTCCTAGCCCGCCGACTCTTGGACAAGTATCGACCGCAAATTCCCTGCTTCAATGACGATGTCCAGGGGACTGGGTGTGTGACGCTCGCGGCAATCATGGCTGGTATGAGTGTTTCCAGGCAGAAGCTGAGCGACTTGCGGCTGGTTGTGTTCGGTGCTGGATCGGCTGGGGTGGGAATCGCAGACCAAGTGCGCGACGCAATAGCAGCCGAGCGGGGCATCAACAAGGAGGAGGCTGCGAAGCAGATCTGGTATGTTGATTTCCCCGGCGTCGCTTGCTGTTCTGGACTGACATCCGTCAAGGCTGATCGACAAACCCGGACTGCTCACCACGGGAGTGGAACGGCTTTCAGCTGCACAGCAGCCCTTCGCCAAGCCGAAGGAGGACTGGGATGGCAAGAAGACCGGCCTTCTGGAAGTGATCCAAGAGGTCAAGCCCAACGTCCTCATTGGAACCTCCACAAAACCCAAGGCGTTCACCGAGGAGATCGTCCGGGCCATGGCCTCGCACGTCGAGAGGCCCATCATCCTACCGCTGTCGAACCCAACGCGTCTCCATGAAGCCGTCCCCGCCGATTTGCTCGCATGGACAAACGGAAAGGCGCTCGTCGCGACAGGTAGCCCGTTCAAGCCCGTCAAGGGCCCGTGGGGAGCCGACGGCACTGAGATCGAGATCTCTGTCGCCGAATGCAACAACAGCGTCGTCTATCCGGGCATTGGGCTTGGCGCGGTGCTCTCGCGGTCGCGCCGCGTAACAGACAAGATGTTGGTGGCGGCGACCAGGGGTGTTGCGGAGATGGGACCGGCGCTCAAGGAGCAAGACGCGAATGAGCCGTTGCTGCCGGGGGTGGAGGTGGTCCGCGACGTGAGCGTTCGTGTGGCGCGCAAAGTAATCCAGACCGCATTGGAGGAAGGCGTTGCGACAGAGGAAGGGATCCCCACCAACGATGAGGAGCTTGATGAGTGGATACGGGAGCAGATGTGGCAGCCAGCGTACAGACCGCTGAAATATGTCCCAGCGGAGGGGGCAAGTCGCGAGGCAAGAGGCGAACTGCGCGTTGTTGGTAGCATAGAGATCGAAGCTTGAAATGAGCTGATGCGGACATCAGGAATTGAGGTTCCCTACTCCTTAGAAGTCCTATTTCTTCCCTCAGGGCATCGTTGAGCATTCGTTCATGACGGTTCCCAGCGAGAGCACAAACATGGATGGTTGCATGGAGCGCATGAAAAGGTTCGAAAATGATAACACACTAACAAATGCTTCGTAATCCCCCGCACAATCTGTTAGACACCTTCCTGTCTGGCACAGGGCAAAAATCGCACTGCAAGTTTTAGCGTCGAAGCAGGGCCAAGTTCTGCCCCACGCCACAACCCCACCAGCGAGACCACGTGACCGCTCACAAATCGTAGGGTTTTCGATCCACACCAAAATTTATCGCTGGTGAGTGCTCAATTTCCAGATTGGTTTTCGCAAATCCCGAAATTTCGATACTCCATCGCCCAGTTGCCGTTTTCGCACACAACCCGTCGCAATGGCCAAGATCTCGTACGTATATCCCTTGGATTCGAGTATCGCATCGAAACTGTCGTCCTGCTACCATTTGGAGGAATCCCGCGCCTGAAAGAGAAGGAAGAGGGTGCAGTCAAAGAGGAGGGGGCAGAACCGCCTGCCCTGCCACTGTTAGACTGCGAATGGACTGGAGACGGCGCCGGAAACCTCGTCAATTTGGCAGCAGCGACGACGGATTAAGACGCATTTTTAAAGACATGCGCTAACAGACCCCTCACAGCCGTGGTGCCCCTGGTGGCAAGCTCAAGATGACCCTCGGTCTTCCCGTGTACGTGCGAATCCATTCCGTCGAAACAGCCTCCTCGACCGACGCAACGCCGCGATCGCAACCCCGAATACATAAGAGGAGAGGAAGCTGACAAGGTGGAATACTAGTGGTGCCATCATGAACTGCTGCGACAACTCCGGTGCTCGCAACCTTTACATCATCTCCGTTAAGGGTATCGGTGCCCGCCTCAACAGGCTGCCCGCCGGTGGTGTTGGCGACATGGTCATGGCCACCGTCAAGAAGGGAAAGCCCGAGCTCCGCAAGAAGGTCCACCCCGCCGTTATCGTCCGTCAGTCCAAGCCGTGGAAGCGCTTCGATGGCGTCTTCCTCTACTTCGAGGACAACGCTGGTGTCGTAAGTCCCAACCCTTCCCTGGAGCCGAGCGTGGAGAACAAAATGCTGACCAAGTTTGCTGCAGATCGTCAACCCCAAGGGTGAGATGAAGGGCTCCGCCATCACCGGCCCCGTCGGTAAGGAGGCTGCTGAGCTCTGGCCCCGTATTGCCAGCAACTCTGGTGTCGTCATGTAAAGGGTTACGGGATAAGGGCGATGTGTGTCTTCATGCGAGACTCGAGGATCAACGATTCTGTCTACCTGGGATTCGTCTTCCCACAGACGGGAAATATTTAGGGATGAACAGAAGCCAACAAGGGGCTTGGCGGGATTGGCAGGCTTTGCATTTCGGTTGCGGCGTGCTCGGGAGTCATACCACAATGCATGATATACAGGCCAATTCAGAATCGTTTCTTCGAGGCCGGTCGCCGCGCCGACGAGTCTTGCACGTTGTGTTGGGATGGGACCGGAATTAAGGTCCCTTTTGCTCCCATGCGGCTGATATGTGCAACTGGTTTTGCTGCTGTTCTACTAACTAGCAGGCTTCCCTGGCGACGAAGAACCTCTCTGGCACCTCTCCATTGACTCGGCTCGACGCTGCATTCGCGAAGTGATCGGGAGGACAACGCAACGACTACTTGACCGCACCGTTGCAAGCATCGGTCTAACCACCGCAACACTCTGTCTTGCCCGTGTCCTGCCTGTGTCTCCGCGCTGCTCGGATACCCTCACAGTCATCGGTGCTGTCCCCGCCAAGAAGCGATCGAACGTTGTTCCAACACCCCACGCTGTGCATGATCGAAGCGGGCGTGTTTCCCCTTCCCACCAGTAATGGGGTTCTCAACAAGAAGGCCTGTTCTACATCCCCCATCGCCGCCCAAAGCCCTCACCATCGAGGCATGCCGTCCCTACGGTCCACCCTTCCCATCGTCCGCTAAGGCGATATAATGCACGTCCCTGTAGGGCTGTGGAACAGCGCGTCAAACGATTCCGGTAGGAGAAAGGCCCTGTGCATGTTTTGCAGCAGGGTCAACATCATGAGCAAGGCAATCCACCTAGCGCGCTCACCGAAGCAGCCAAACCAGTCGTCCACAATACTGTTCAATCCATCCTCGTCCCAGAGCGCTTCGTTAGAGAATGTGTACGAATCCGACTTCTCAAGCAACCTCATGGCGTCTTCGAGCTCAACAAAGGCCTCCGAATCCGAATCCAGGAACGATGGCGCTGAAACCCGACCCTGGACTAACTCCATCAGCCCACCAGCCCTCCATTGCAGGCCTCGGTACTCCTGATTGACCAGGCTCCGGTCTTCGATGAGCTCGACGATATTCTCGAAAAGCACCTTGACCGGCGTGCCGGACTCATCAAGGTCGATGGCGTCAGCGTGGTCCCAAAGGAAGTGACACACGCGAATCATGGCGAGCACCCGCGTCTTCGCCCATTCGTGCTGCGCCATGAAGAAACACCTGTTACCGAGAGGAATCGTCGCGAACGCGAGGACCAGCGGCATCTTGATGGCACTCCAGTCTGGTGCCGCGCTACCATACAACTTCCTGCCGCACTGCTGGTCCGGCTCCAGACCGCGCCCTCCGCAGATGGCCGTCGCGAGCGCAAGGCTGGGAATCTCATGTGGAAGCACAGCCCAGATCGTATCTGGGTTGATCGACATGAACACGACTGGCCGTCCGCGGAACGTCGTTGGCACGCTGATCCAGAGGTCGCAGACGTGCACCGAGGTCTTGGTGTTGGGCTGGTTGGTGTAGTCCCGGGAATTGGGGTTGAAGCTCGCCAGGATTCTCCAGAGGTCGGCCACTCGAATCTCGGGCGCGTATCCGGTTCCTACCTCTGTCGATACCCATTTGCAGTCCCTGACTGCGACGGGCGCACACCGGGGGTCGGTTTCCTCGCCGGAGCGGATTTCGGGGTTGCCGTAGAACTGGAGCACATGCCACCAAACTGGGGCGTTGGAATCGTCGAGGTTCTCGACAACGCGGTACTCGGCATCAAGTACGGTCGGATGGAAGCGCCGTGGTACATACGCCTGTGCCCCGGGGGTGCTCAAAAAACGCTCCGGCAGCGACAGCGTTCCGGCGCCGTAGAGCTCGGTCCCCACAGTATATCTGCTGGCGTGCGGGTCGAAAGGTGTGAAGCCCAGATACGCCGCATGCAGCTTGATGTACTCCGCTTGTGCGTCACTGATTTGAGCAACACGATAACCGGGAGCGTTGCGGACTCGTGCAGGGAGACTGGTAGTATTTTCTACGAGAACGCAACAGTTACTATGAGATATGCCGTTTGCTAGGAGGGTCCGAAAATTACTCACTGCCGCCGCCGTTCACCAGCTCCTTGAAAGCCTGCAGCTGTTTGGTGCCATCGCGGTCATCCTCCTCCATGTACACCTGCGTCGCCGAGGCAATCTCCTTGATCTTCTCATACTCAGCCAGCCCAATCTTTCCTAGACCGTCGGCAACCTGGAAGCGGAAGAGCTTCTGCGGGGTCTTGAGCTCGGCGTGGTTTCTGGCAAACCGGGCGGCCGTTGAGTCTGTTTCGGTGGCTATGGCTGCGAGGGTCTTGCGGAGCTGGTTGAAGCTCTTGCCCCAGTTGGTGAGCTCGTCTTTGCCGGTGCCGATGGACACGATCACTGAGGAGAAATGTCAGTTATTACTCCCCTTTTCGGGACAACAGTAGGCAACGCAATGTCTTCGGCGTTGCTACTCTCCCCAGAGACATCCAGAGGGGCCATAAAGACCAAAAGGGGGGTTGAAGGATCGTGGTTTGACATACTGGAGAAGTCCCCGGCTTTCGCGTTCCACCTTGCTACCGCTTCGCCGTAAATCGCTTCCACAGGGTTGTTATGCCCTCCGGCTCCGTCAACGAATGTCTGGTTGAACCGCCCGATAGTGATGGGATCAAAAAACAAGGTTGCTGCCGACGTTGCCCGGGCAGCCTCCCAGATCTTCGGCTGCAGGTCAGTTTTGCCTTCCAGCAGGTAATTGCGGAAGCTAATGAGGCTTCGTTTCTCTCCACGGAGGGCGCACACGCAGCTAGTAAAGACCGGTCAGTCGTTGAAAGATATCAGGAATAAAGAACCCCTACACATGACAGTTTGGTAGCTCTTCCAATAACAGTGATTCCTTTTCGCCTTCTCCCAGTTTATCTTCAATCTGAGCCTTGACCGCCGCCTCAAGAGCCGCGGAGCTGCAAAGCCCCTTCAACTTCATGGCGTTGGCCAGACTTGCAAGCTTGTTGAACTTGTGTTTCGGGGCAAAGACTTCTTTGGATAAACTCAAGTAGGCTTCAATAGCTTCGTCAACCGTCATGTGAAGACGTCCAAGCATGATGGCAATAAGGCCCCCAGTACTGGTCCCGCCAATCATGTCGAAAAAGTCACAAGGCTTCGGAGGATTAATGCTGTCAATGGCCTTCATCACATAGTCGAGCATTAGAAGGCTTGCTAGGCCTCGAACTCCGCCGCCATCTATACACCGATATCAGAACGGTTTCATTTTTTGGGGAATTTTCGACACAGTGCCTTACCTAGACTGAGGACTCGCAGACCCCGGGGGGGTTGGTTGGCTGCCATCGGGCCCCTATTTGAGGTCTTGGCAGTATTCGGTCAAGTCTTGTCAAAAGCGTTGGTGGGGGCTTTTGCCTGATCTTGGGGGCGTGGGAACACGATGAAAATTGACCTCGGGAGCTGAGAGTCGGTGTGAAAAGGTCATGAAGCGGGGTCGAGAGCCGGATCTGCTCACAGGTACGTCCGTTATTTGTGAACGGCCGCTTGCAGGAGGATATTTCACCTGTTACGAGTATTGATTTCAATAATACAATTCAACCCCTGAATGATTGTTAGCGTGGTTGATGACAAGGCTTGGCATCGTCAAATTCTGACTTCCCACGCTCAACAAACAGAAGTTCCACTGCAAGAAAAAGACGGTGAAATGAATGACTTCTACTCACTCGTATTTCGTAGTTTATCGCGTTGAGAGGGCTTTTGTGGTGGTGAAGTTGGTGAGTCTCCGGTTTGTAGTCGAGCCCCTGTCCGAATAATGGTACTAACAATCCTTCAAGCGCTGTATTTTGTGGCCCGCAGTAGCGTGGTACCTGGAGTCCTAGCCTGGTGCCTGCTGGCAGTGGATGGTAACCATTATTGAAATCACTACTAGTGTGGTGGAACGAGCGAAATACTACCCTGCAACTGGCCAAGTGCGGCTGAAGATGAGACAAGCTTCCTCTCTAATAGGCGCTTTGACGTCTGCGTAATTTCCCCTCAAGAGCCGCATCCACCCTCTCTCCCCTTATCGCAGCTCACCCCAGACCAGTTGGCGACTACAAACCAAAATGGCTACCAAATCGCTGGCGCTGAGCGTTCAGACGCACAAAGGCCTGGTTCAACTCGAGCTCCAACCAAATGACAACATTGCCCGGCTCAAAGAACAAATCGCTACTAAAAAAAGGATCCCAATTGCCCAGCAGCAAATAGAGGTCCAAAACATCCTTCTTCAAGATCGTATCCTGCTTCAGGAGCTCGATCTCAGTGACGATCTCACGATCCAGTGTCTCAATGTCAGCACTCAAAGCAATATCCCAGATCGCCCGGAAGGAAAGCCTGTCACGAGGTTTCCCCAGATGGTGTGTCGTGTGAACGTCAGTTTCTCCTATTTCCTCCTAGGCATGGGAGACACCACGTTTAAGACGGTCACTGACATTCTTGAAGTTCGAAGAAGACGGCACAGCGCACAACTTCGATATCAACGTGGCGCCGCAAAATGTTGTCTATCATGTGAAAGACAAGATCAGACTCCATTTGGGTCTCGGGATCCAGGATCAATCGCTGCGGATGGGATGTTTCAACCTCCACAACGGCCGCCGCTTGTCATTCTATGCCAAGCTGATCCACCCTGACGACCCGTCAAGCGTCTCTGTCACTGTGGTGAATACCGGGCCGAAGCTGAATTCCATTGAGTTCCGGAAAACCTTTCAGATCTTTGTGCGAACTCTTACAGGGTAAGTCATTCCGACGACTCCGCTGCACCTGAATGATTCTAATCCAAGGTAGAACAACTATAACATTAGACGACATATCCGTCAATGACAGTGTTCGCAGTCTCAAGGATAAGATAGAGCAGAAAGAGGGCATCCCGTTCAACCAGCAGAGAATCATCTTCGCTGGAAAGCAGCTTGAAGATGGACGGACGCTGGCGGATTACAACATCCAACGGGAGTCTACTCTGCATCTGGTTCTGAGGTTGAAAGGCGGTGTGAAGTGAGAAAATTGAGGAACTGACGGTCAACATAAGCTGAGGCTTTTATTATCAACAATACACGTCCTAATGCACGGGAAAGAGTTTTGGGGGTATTTGGGCGTCGAATGATCTGGAGTTCCAAAACCATACATTAGTGTCGGTGCATATACGAGCTAGACAGCCGAGAAAGGACCAACGCGAATCTGCACCCAAATATGGGACGTTCTGAAATAGGACACTTATTCTCTCGGTGTTGCACAAACCCCAGTTCAAGAACCCGACATATGATCCCGCACCGCGGCAGTCACACCGGTAGTGACAACCCGGATGTATGCTGCCAATCCATGCCCTATAGGTCGCATCTCTTTTCCCACCCCCTAACTTAGCCGCTCGTTTACAAGATGACGCGTTTCAACCAACCAATGCTACGCCTCCACGGAATTACCCAGGGAACAAACCCGCCAAGATCGCCAAGACAGCCTGTGAAGGGACGCTCCGCGTGTCCCAACTAAACCGATCATCCTAAATTTCTGTTTGCATAGTTGTGGGGTGGATGTAAGCGAGGCAGACTGGCTGCATCCGCGGGGTCTGGGCACTAAGGTGTTCATATATGAGGGCGGGTAGCGACGCCATGCATGCCGTTGGGGGGCGCCCCTGGATTTTTGGTTGATTGTTGGTTCTTGGTTTTTGAGTTGACGATGGTTGCTATCTCGACTCAGATGCTGACTGCGCTTCTCTTCGCCGGTGTTGCGTTGGCAATGCCGGTGGAGGAGAAGCGACAGGGCGCGCTGTGCACGAATCCGATTGTTCGCAAATCTTGGTAGGTCAACTTTGTCTTTATTCTTATCAGGGGTATCAACCTCAAGCTGCCATGATCCAAGTCAGCTAACAATGATCTGCACAGGCACACCCTCTCGGCCACGGAAAAGAAGGCATACCTCGATGCAGAGCTTTGCCTTATGAAGAAGCCGGCCATGTCCGGCTTACCTGGCACCAAGACGCGCTTTGACGACTTCCAAGTGGCGCATGCCTTCAAGACCGAGATCGCCCACTTTGTCGTACGTGCCTCCTCCTCTCAATCCTTCGTGGCCAAATCTGATCAGAACACCAGGGCCAATTCCTGCCCTTCCATCGTCACTTCGTCTGGGCCCACGAGAAAGCCCTGCGCAAGGAGTGCGGATACACCGGCACCCAGCCGTGAGCTACCCCTTTCCTCACCCCTTGCCAACTAATCCACTAACACCCACCCGCCCAGCTACTGGGACGAAAGCCTCGACGTCGGCGCCTTCTCCAAATCCATCGTGCTCGACCCCACCCTCGGCTTTGGCGGCAACGGCGTCGGCGCCAACAAATGCATCCAAACCGGTCCCTTCGCCAACTACACCAACTCGCTCGGCCCCGGCTATCTCGTGCAGGACCACTGCATCGACCGCGACGTCAATGACTACTTCAGCAACTCAGCCTCCAAAGCCACCGTCGACCGCTGCATGGCCACAACTACCTACCTCGCTTTCTGGCCGTGCATCGAGGGCGGTCCCCACGGCGCTGGACATGGAGGGATCGGGGCGCAGGTAATACTTCCCACCCCCATTCACCCCCAACCACTTCCACTCCCACCCGAACCACCACACTAACAACCCGGTAACAGATGCTCAACCCCGTCTCCTCCCCCGGCGATCCCATCTTCTTCCTGCACCACGCCTGGCTCGACTGGCTGTGGGCAAAATGGCAAGCCCAAGACCCCTCGGCGCGCCTGAGAGACATCGCCGGCAACAACAGGGGAGTCCTCGGTGGAGTTTTTGGCGGCCCGAGCTCCCCGGGCTTCGGCGTGGGGCCCCCGCCCGGAGGAGGTGGGGCCGGAGGCGGGGCCGGGATCCCGACAATCCCTGGTGGCGGCAGTTTCACGCCGGCGAATCTGACGAGGCCGGAATATGTCCCGTGAGTTCAGCTAAGTTTCATTCTCATCCTGTGATTTTTGGGAGGGTGGGGGTGATCATGGGGGGTTTTTGTATTTTGACTGGGGTGGCTGGCTGACTTGTCTGTGTTGTGTTAGTGAACCGTTGGTTGTGGGTGACGCTGGTAACGCAACGACGTTGAATCATCTGCTGTATTTGTACGGGCTGGCACCGAACATGACCGTTGGTGATGTCATGGATACAAAGGGGGTTCTGTGCTATGAGTACGAATGAGCTGGGCAAGCTTCGGATTGTGGAGGTTCGCATTGACTGAAACGGTGGAAGGGGTACCTCATCCAGGTTAAGGGAAAAATGAGGGAAGTTAAATGTGTAACCGCTCGCGCCGGCTGACTTATACCACCTGCAACATAGTTCTGTCTGTCGTAAGCCGGCATATCTTCCGCAGGATGAGCCGAGATTTGACATCCTCTCATGCCTGTTTGCGCTTCCCTTCGCCGCACTTTGACTGCCCCTTGCCTTGGCGCGCTGAAACAGCCTGCTTATGTCTGCTCGCACTTATGAGATGTCAATGAGACTGCTGAGTGCGATGTCACCAGTTTGGTTGGCGACATTGCGGCTTTAGGAGCATGTCTCTATGCCGAGATGGCCTCGGACTTGGCTGTACAGGCTGGATTGGCCTACCCACCCGGATGCAAAACCCTTCCTCTTAGGGGACGTACGGGAGCGCCACGCCGAATTTCATCGGAATGATGCCAAGGGGTCCATCACGCGCTGGGCCGGATAACTCGGACTTGAGATCCCGCACACGTGCCCCCATTGGCCCCTTGACCGTCTGTGAAACCCAACTCGGTCCCAAGTATCCGAGCTGGATGCCTGGACGCGTGGTCGTGACCGCGATGCCGAAAAGTCCTCGGTGCCGCCGCTGCCACCATTGCCAGTTGTCTGTTTGTGAGGCCACCCTTCGATAGCATAGGGCTAGCACTGAAGTGGTGCCTGATCGGGTTGTTCGGGTTGCTCGGGCTACTGTCGCATCTAGAAATGTGTCATCAACCCGCCGGCATGGTACCACGACAGGCTGCAGATCTCTGTCAAACGTGGCAGCAGGTCTGTTAATAGGTTCCAGGGCATCTGGTGACACAACGGGACGCCACCGATCGGGCGGTGGGGCCGAAGGAGGGTGATAATGCCAGCCAGGACTGTGGTGTCTCTTAGTCCCTTCCATGTCTCGGATCCCCTTGGCAGTAACGCAACTGGTGTCGCCTCGGCGTGTGCCATGACACCCGACCTGGTACTTTATCTCCGGATAATGGGCGACACATGATGCGACACTCGCACTGAGTCGTTGTTGCTGTCTGGATTTTACCGAACACCAGCCATGGTACGGATGAAACCGATAGGTACCCGGTGCAACTGTGGGGGCAGACGTGATTCGGTGTGACGGAAGTGTTGAACGGTATATGGTATATATCCTATCGTACTCCCTTGTACGGGCTGTCTCTGTGTTCTCCGCCGCGAGGAAGGAGTTTGGACGGAGTTTGGCTGTTGACCCACCATTCCTCCATATTGTCAGGCAGGAAGGCAGGTCCAGGAGCTTTCCCCTCAATCCCGCAAGCATGCTAAAAGCGACATATTTTCTACGCCAACACCCATCTCCCCCTTCGAGGGCATGTCTGTTCCCCGAACTTTGACGGTATCATGAAAAAGCCCATAGCAAAACCCGGCTCGAGCATGCCTGACGGCGGGTGGCTCGCTTGGAGCCAGGTGCTTGCGTGCTTCCTCATGTCATTCTGTTCACTGTCAGTGTTTTCCCACCCAGTCACAAATCCAGTCGCGATCTTAAGAGGCGATATTGACCCACACACTCGAACAGCGGCATATTGAACACCTTCGGCATCTTCCAGTCGCATTACCAAACCTCGCTCCTACAATCCTATCCCTCGTCATCCATCGCCTGGATCGGCACGATTCAGGGCTTCCTCCTCAATGTCGTAGGAATCGGCACCGGCCGACTCTACGACAACGGCCACGCCAAGACCCTCGTCTACATCGGCTCCGCCCTGAACGTCGCCGGCCTCCTTGCCACCAGCTTCTCCGTCACATATGTCCCGATTTTCTTCTCCCTCGGCCTCTGCGTTGGTCTCGGGAACGGAGTCCTCTTCATTCCTAGCATGGCCATTGTAGCGACACATTTCGACGAACGCAAGAGACCCCTCGCAACAGGAATAGCCGCCGCCGGTGCTGCAGTCGGCGGAACGCTTTACCCAGTTCTCTTCCGGTCGCTCGTCGGCAGGATCGGCCTCCCCTGGACCGTGCGATCGTTCGCGTCCGTAAACGCGGGGCTACTAATCGTGTCGTGTCTCCTCGTACGACCCCTGATCGTGGAACCTGCCACCAGCGGTGCATCGACCCCACAATCATCCACCACGGGAGAAATGAACAAGGATGCCCCCAGGAATAACCGAAGGCAGATACTCGACCCGACCGCCTTCCGAGACATCCCATTCATGCTCTTTTCGCTTGCGATGTTCTTCCTCTGGCTCGGTATTGACGTGCCTTTCTTCTTCCTCCCGTCCTTCGCCCAGGACAGGCTCCATCTTTCCGCCGACTGGGGCGACTACCTGCTCTCGATCATGAATGCGTCCGCCATCGCCGGGCGGCTCGTCCTCGGTCTCGCTGCCGTGTATGCAGGAGCATTTGCGACATGGCAATTCTCCATCGGCGCATCCTGCATCATACTCGTCTGCTGGGTGGCGGTACATAACCTCCCGGGGATCATTGTTCTTGTTGTTCTGTACGGGGGTGTCACAACAGGTGTTAGCTCTCTGATGTCGGCGGCGCTGCTGGTGATATCGCCCGAAATCAGCGTGGTTGGAACGCGGTTGGGAATGAGTGGCGTGTTGGGGGCATTTGGCTGCTTGGTTGGGCCGCCGGTTGCAGGAGCGATACAAGGCACGTCGGCAGGGTACGTTGGATTGACCTCCTTTGCTGCCGCGGTGTACCTTGCGGCCTTCGGAATTCTGTGGGTTGCGAGGGTATTTTACAAGGGTAGTGCGCAAGTAAAAGAGGTGGACCTTAAGGATCTCGAGTCCTCCCTGGTAGCGTTGCCCAAAGTGTCCGAGGACGAGGAGCGGCGGGAAACATAGGTATCGCGATGGGGGTTCTGAAAAGCAACGGGGTTTCGAAGCGGAAGGGGGGATATGTATTTTCCAAAATGTTGCTATATGCTAGAAAGATGAGTGAGAGGGGTTGGGAAAAACCGCAGACAGAGCGTAGACACCCTTAACAGCAAATTTTATATGCCAGACCTATTGTTGTCCAACAACTCAGTTGCGCCTTTACTGAAGCCACCTTGTGCTAGCTCTCTCCATGAGTGCAGCCATCGTCGAAGGGAAGCCGCTGATAGGAATATGCTGATCGCTCCCTTTGATCTTCAGCGCGAGAACGTGGAGTCGATGACCGCCCGGCTCGTCCTCAAACGGGAAATTTAAGTTCACATGACACTGACCAATCTCCTCGTTGACGCAATTAGAGAGCTTCTCAGATCCACCAGATACCATGATCGGTTCCCAGAAGACGTTATTACCGCCACCCTGGTCGCCCAGCACGGCGCCGTGGTCAAGTACGCTGCTCCACAGGCTATCGGCCTTTTCTGCAAGAAGTTTCCGCAATCCACTGCTGTTTCGCGGCAACCGGCACCTGATTGACCCGGACAGCTGATTCCTCCCTGCGCCAGACCTTCCGCTAGTGTCGGTAGCCCGGACGATACCGCCTTCATCTGGCTCGAAGAAGAATAAGCTGGCGAGAATCACATGCGCAGTATCTTTGATCTTGCGCCGCCCCTCGTCGGTCTTTGTCCATTCCTCAGCCGCGGAGACGAGCTCATCCATTTTGGAGTATTCGTCCAACGCGACTCGATCCCCAACCAGTGGGGGGTCTAGCCGATGCAGCTTGGCCTTTACGGTCGAGGGCACGCTGCCTTCGAATGTTGTCCAGGACTCATTCGAGTCGCTCTGGTGCATCAGCATGTTGGCGAAGGTCCGAAGAATCCCGTTTCGGACGAATTTGGGGAGTGCACCGTGGCTTCGAGGCTTGATCTGGCGGCCTGTGCTTAGAGAAACAAGAAGGTCGAGAGAGGCTGCGTGGTCAGGCTAAAGAGACTTCGTTTCGGCGTATGCGTATGCGGCTGGGCAGTTAGCGAATACCGCTCCGTCAACGTACATGGTAGAAGTTTCCGGCTTCTCAAAAGGGGGGAGATAATATGGCGCCGCGGAGGTCGCCAGTGCAGCCTCCCAGACCAGCATGTCTTTGCTGCTGTCTTCCTCCCGAGCCTCGTTGCGTCCTTGAGGATGATTGTAGTTTGATATCAGCGTCATTGTCTCAGCATACCCAACCGATGACGTCACGGCAACACGAGTGCTGATTTGGCTATGGCCAGGCGTCAGAGCGGGTGCGAACAAGCTGGTTTTGTATCCGAAGAGGTCCTGGGCAGCTTTCTTGAGCGAATCCGACGAGTATATACTGTCACTGATGCTGAAGAGCATCATGCCGAGCCTCGAAAAGAACTTGGCGAGTTTTGCCTTGTCGAATGTGTCTGTGGCAGCGTCTTTGAAGAAAGTCATAAGCTGCGGAAGTGTCCTGCTCTTGGGATGGATCGCAAGCGCCAAGGCGATGAGACCACCTGAAATGTGTTGCGAAGTCAGCGATCAATATGCAAATTGAGAAAAGAGACGATTCACGTACTAGTGCTAGTACTAACGATGAGGTTGAAGTAATCCCTAATGGGCACGCTAAGGCCGATTTCGTCTGCCAGAGCCTGAAGTAACGCAAGTTCTACAACGCCGCGGATACCGCCACCGTCCAGCGTCAAGACCCTCACCCCTGCGCATCGGGGCTTCAGTTGGATGTAGTAGGCGTTCAAGTCCTTGCTACCGCGGCAGCAAAGGCAACATTCGGTAAAGGCCCAGGCACTCTCCCTGTCAGCCGATGGAGTACCAAGTTCCTGCACGCAGCACGCACAGTAGGCATGTCCACAAGCTAAGACATGATCCGGGACACCGTCAAGACAAGAAAAACATGTCTTATAGCTTTTGAGGTGGACCCAAATGTTTGAGTGGTCACGGTGAATTCTCTGCCGCCAGGAACGGACGCGGTTATTGGACGAGAGGGCGCCCGGGTCCCGTTGCTGTCGGCCAGCAACGTCAAGGCTGTTCCGCCGCTCGAGAAGACGTTGGTACTCGATTGTGTATTTTTCTCGCAGCTCATCAAGCCACTTCTTTCGGTGGCCGTTGTACCACTTGAGCCTCCGCTTGAAGACACCAGGTACGATCTCGCCTGCTCTTGAGACATGCTGCAGGTGGGCCCTCTCTGGACGAGACACGCAGCTGTTACCATCGGGACATTGAAAAGTGCAGCATTCGTAGTTCTCAAGGTACTCGTCAATCCCGGCGTCGCAAATCGGCTTCAGCTCTCTCTCAAATGCCTCGTCTGGGCTAACTCCTTGAATGTGGCTTTTTGTTAGAAGTCGCGACCCCACAACCGATCGACCTGATTGCCGATCACAATTTCCACCATTCCTCCTCGACCACCCCCCCATTTCCACCACCACCACTCCTTCAATTCTTCACCAAAACACACCAAATTCAAGATGAATACTGTGCGTGAGCAGAATATTGCGTCGGCAATCGATGAAGTCAAGCGCGGAGTCACACAGCGAGAGGCCGCGCAAAACTGGGGCATCCCTCAAGCAACCCTCTGTGACCGTATCCACGGCGCAACTAACAAGAAAACCAGCAAATTAGCCAACCGGAGGCTCTCTCTTAAAGAGGAGTCATTCCTTGTTAACTGGTGCCTTAATGAGGAAGCCTCCACACGGCCTCCAAGCAAGGCCCAGATTACTAAAATAGCTGTAATAATCCTTACTAAAGGAGGTGATTTTACCTTTATTAGTTACCGTTAGGTAGACCGCTTCCTGGCACGCCACACACGTGTTAAAACAAAGAAGTCAGTACTGTTAGAAAGCGCGAGGAAGCGCGGTTCTACGAAAGAGGCTTATAAGGAGTTCTACAGCCTTCTCAGCTTTTACTTAGAGTTTAAAGCCATCCGTTACACTAATATCGCTAATATAGATGAACACGGCATGTAAGAGGGTGAGATAGCGGCTGGGACTGTTATAGGCGATTCTCTTACACTTAAAGCCCTTATTTAGTCCTCTGATAGAACCACCTGGGTATCTATTTTAAAGATAGTTACTGTAGATAGTTAGAGGCTGACTTTAGTTATCGTTTTTACGGGGGTAAGTCTTTAGGGATAGTGGTATCCTAAGTAGGTTAAAAACCAGCTTAATATCCGCGATTGGAAGTATAACTACTCCCTTACTGGCTTTAGTAATATAAGGATAGCCTTGAAATGGTTTAAGGAGGTCTATCTACCGGAAACTAAGCCTGCAGACCCCACGGAGTGGCACCTTTTTATTATAGATCCCTACTTGAGTCACAAACTGGAAGAATTAGCCTACTTAGCCTTTAAAAATAAGGTTCAGGTACTGTTCTTACCAGCCCACACCTCTTATAAAACTCAGCCTTTAGACCGTAGCGTTTTCTCAGCTTTTAAAACTTACTATAGGTAACGAACGAAATTACTTGCAGCCTATTGAGGCTTAGTACCAGCTTATAAATAACGCTTCCTTCTGGCCTATAGGAATACCTCTAGGGAGGGTGTAAGCCCTACTAACGTAAAGAGCGGCTTTAAAAAGACTGGTATATGGCTGTTTGACCCCTCCCAAGTCCTTGGTGATCCTGAGGCACTGATTGGAAACTCGCCCCCCCCCCCCCC